>OFPK01000003.1_pt1 | contig 178378 bp, 160 predicted proteins | sample 1542601 | NCBI WGS metagenome assembly OFPK01 (sample SAMN05503968, study PRJEB24370) | sediment metagenome | isolation source: lake sediment | place: USA: Lake Hill lake, St. Paul Island, Alaska | collected 2013 | reverse complement strand
CAGGGCGGCGGCCTGCGCGCGCAGGGCGGCCAGGGCGTCGCTCTCGCCAGTTTTCAAACCATCATCGAGGGCATAGGGTTGGCGGCCCACATAGGCCTCGGTGTCACCGCGCGCTTCGACCCAGCCCTGGCGCAGCGCCCCCAAACCCTGGCGCACGTCAATGGTGGCTTGCGGGTCGGTGTAGGGGCCGGAAGTGTCGTACACCGTAACGGCTTCGCCATTGCTCTGCATGATCTCGCGCATGGGCACGTGCACACCGGGATGCGTGCCATGCACGTACAGCTTGCGTGAGGCCGGCAGCGGCTCGCGCGTGAGGGTGATGAATTGGGCTAATTTGTCGGGCGCATTCATGTTGTGTCTCCTTGTAAAAGCAGTTTTTGCTCCGAAGGAGGCTCACACGATGCGAACCAGAAGACGGCACAAGGCCAGCAGGCATTACAGCCCCAAGGGGCTGGCTCTTCTTACGCCGGTATTAACCGGATCAAGTTCGCGGGTTCGGATCACCATCTCAGCACGTCACGCGTGCACCCCGGGCAAGGCGGAGTGTACGCCCAAAGCCCGGCCTGTTCCCTGGCGCGCGCAGGCATGGCCTGGCACGCCAGCTGTAAGGGCTGCGCTACCATATGCCTTGGCATCCCAACTCCGGCCAGCTCTTGATGAGCGCCTGTTCCGCCCCATGAAAACGCCACGACGTCATGACCCCGAGCTTTGAGCGTTTGCGTTCCTTAGGCAGGCGTTGGCGCACCGCGTTGCGGGGCTACTTCGAACTCTACCCAGACGACGAAGCCGTGGCGTCGTCTTTTCGGGCCAAGCAACTGCGCGCCGTGCTGCGCATGACGCCATGGACCATGCTGGCCAATCTGCTCAATGCGCTGCTCATTTGCGTCACCTTCTGGGACAGCGCCAACCAGTGGCTGCTGTCGGGCTGGATGCTGTTGATCGTACTGGCCGCGATCCAGGGCATTCGCAGTTCAAGGCGTCCAGCACGGCCGACCGCCTCCCGGCGGACCCTGCGGCGCGCCACGCAACAGGCCGCGCTGCTGGCCCTGCTGTGGGGCGGCCTGACCGTACTGCTGTTTCCCGCCGCCCTGCCCCCGCAACAACTGCTGTTGGCGACCGTGGTCACCGGGATGATGAGCGCCGGCGGCTTCGCGCTGGCCACGCTGCCCATGGCCGGGACGGCCTGGGTCATGATTCTGACCCTGGCCTCTTTCGTCGCCATCCTGTCGGCCGACTTCCCTCTGGCGCTGGCGGTGAGTTGCTTGTTGCTCATCTATGGTTTCATCGTCTCCTCCGGCATCTGGTCGGCAGCGCGCACGTTTTGCTCGCGCCTGCTGGCGGAAGCACAGGCCGAGCAGCAAAGCCAGGTGATTGGCCTGCTGCTGCGTGACTTTGAGGAAAATGCCAGCGATGTTCTCTGGGAGACCAATGCCGCTGGCTACCTGACCCACATTTCGTCACGGCTGGAAGAAGCCTTTGGCCTGCCCGCGGCCCAGTTGACGACGGACCCCCTGATGTCTTTGCTGACGACCATTCAGGACAAACATGCCAGCCAGGATCATCACTACCTCGACGCCTTGGGCCTTCGGCTCGCCCAAGGGGCGCCGTTTCGGGACCTGCTTCTGCCGATCGTGACCGGGCAGCAAAAACTCTGGTGGTTGCTGTCGGCCAAACCCCTGCATGACGCCCAGGGTCGCCCCAACGGCTGGCGCGGCGTTGCCTCCAACGTCACGGAACGCATGCTGGCGCAAGAAGCGTTGCGCCAGCAGCATGAAAACCTGGAGATTCTGGTGCAGGAGCGCACCACCAAGCTCAACCAGGCCCTGCATGCAGCCGAAGCCTCCAACCGGGCCAAATCCCTTTTTCTCTCCAGCATGAGCCACGAACTGCGCACGCCGCTCAATGCCGTGCTGGGTTATGCACAACTGCTGAGAATGGATCAGACCACCAGCCCGGGCACGCAGGAAAGCGCGGCCGAAATTGAAACCGCCGGCCGGCATCTGCTCGCCCTGGTCAACGACATTCTCGATTTGGCGCGCATCGAGTCGGGCAAGCTGGAGTTGCACCTTGAAAACGTGGCGCTCGCCGGTGTGCTGGCGGAATCACGGCGCAGCTTCGCGCCGCAGGCGCAACAGCGTGGCATCACACTCGAGATCCCCGAGTTGCCCATCATCTTGCGCGCCGATCTCGTGCGCCTGCGCCAGGTGCTGTTCAACCTGATCTCCAACGCCATCAAATACAACCGTGAAGGCGGTCGGGTGCTCATCCACGGCGAGCCCCGGCCGCCAGGGCGTTACAGCATCACGGTGCGCGACACCGGCCCGGGCATCCCGGCCAATCGCCTGGGCGAACTGTTCCAGCCGTTTAACCGCATCGGTGCTGAACGCAGTTCGATCGAAGGCACGGGTATCGGCCTGGTCATCACCAAGAACCTGGTTGAAGCCATGGAGGGGTCGATCGACGTGACCTCGACCGTTGGCGAAGGCACGGCCTTCCGGGTCGAGTTCCCGCTGGCTGTCGCAGCGACTCAGACCGACTGAGCGGCCATCCGGCGCGAAAAACGCCGGCTGCGCTCGTAGGGAAACACATCATGCACATGGCCTGCCAGGATGCGTTCCTTGTGGGACTGCCAGAACGCCGCGTCCAGCAAGTCGGCATGGTGTTTCATGAACACGGCGCGCACGGTCGGGTTGCCCAACAGGAAGGGGGCAAAGGTCTCGGGGAACACGTCCTTCGGGCCCACGCTGTACCAGATCTCGCCTGACATTTCTTCCTCCTCGGTGCGCGGTGTCGGCACGCGACGGAAGTTGCAGTCGGTGAGGTATTCGATCTCGTCGTAGTCGTAGAACACCACCTTGCCCTGGCGCGTGATGCCAAAGTTCTTCCACAGCAGGTCGCCCGGAAAGATGTTGGCCGCCACCAGATCCTTGATGGCGTTGCCGTATTCGATGACGGCGCGCTCGATCTGCTCCCGGGCGCGGGTAGCCGCCTCCGAATGGTTGTTCGGATCGTCCGCGCCGGCATCAAACGCTTCTTGCAGATAGATGTTGAGCGGGATCATGCGTCGCTCGATGTACAGGTGCTGGATGATGACTTCGGTGCGGCCGTCACCGTCGCGGTCGCTGATCTCCAGCTGGCTGGGCGCGTACTTCTCGATCTCGGCGATCAACTCATCGTCGAAGCGATCGCGCGGGAACGCCACCAGGCTGTATTCCAGCGTGTCGGCCATGCGGCCGACACGGTCGTGCTGCTTGACCAGCAGGTACTTGCCCTTGATCTGCTCGCGCGTGGTGTCCTTCGGTGGCGGGTACCAGTCCTTGATCACCTTGAACACATAGGGGAAGGACGGCAGGTCGAACACCAGCATCACCATGCCCTTGATGCCGGGGGCGATGCGGAACTTGTCGCTCGAGTGTTTCAGGTGGTAGAGGAAGTCGCGGTAGAACAGGGTCTTGCCCTGCTTGGCCAGGCCGATGGCGTTGTAAAGCTCGGCACGGGGTTTGCGCGGCATCATGCTGCGCAGGAACTGCACGTAGGCCGATGGCACCTCCATGTCGACCATGAAGTAGGCACGAGCGAAGGAAAACAGCATGAGCAGGTCGTCCTCGCCGAACAGCGCGGCGTCAATCACCAGCTTGCCCGCCGTGTTGTGCAGGATCGGCAGGGCAAACGGCACCTCCACAAAGCCGTTGATGATCTTGCCCACCACATAGGCGCCCTTGTTGCGAAAGAACAGACTGGACAGCACCTGGATCTGGAAATTGGCGCGCAGCTTGACGTCGACCAACTGCGCGTTCATCGCCTCCAGCACATAACCCACATCACGCGGCAGGTTGTCGAACTCGCACTGCAGCTGGAAATTGTGAATGATGCGTTCCAGCGTCTCGCGCAAGCTTTCGTGGGTCGGGTAGTAGGCGCGGTAGGTCGGCTTGGCGGCCGGCTCGTCGTTCTCGATGTACTCGGTGCTCACCGCCGGGCGCACGAAGATGAAGTCGTTCTGGAAGTGGGTGCGGTGCAGGATCTTGCAGGTCACCGAATTGAAAAAGGTCTCGGCCAGCTCGGGCTGGTGGTGATCCACCAGCAGGCCGATGTAGTGCAGCTTGACCTGGTGCCAGATGTCCATCGGCTGCGCACCGGCCTTGAATTCCTTTTCCAGCCGTGTCACGCACTCCTTGACGCGCAAGTCGTAGAACTCGATGCGCTCGCGCTGGGCACGTTGCTGACCGTGCCAGTCAGAGGTCTCGAAGCGGTGCTTGGCGCGCGCCGACTCGGTGCGAAACAGCCGGTAGTGGCGGTTGAAGCCATCCCTCATCGCCTTGGCGATGTCGTAGGCGATGCTGGAGTCGAGGCGCTGGGGAAACATGTGCCACTCTTTTTCAGCAGCCGCTCATCCCCGCTGCATATCGGCAATGGCCGCAATGGCCTGGTGATACAGGGACTCCAGTGCCCCCTGCGAGTCCACCGTCATCTGCAAATCCTTGAGCAGGCCGTCGTGCACGCCATAGACCCAGCCGTGCAGCGTGACCGGCTGGCCGCGGCCCCAGGCATCGAGCATCACGGTGCTCTGCGCCACGTTGACCACCTGTTCGATGGCGTTGAGCTCCACCAGCACATCGTGGCGAAAGTGTTCGGGGATCTTGTCGAGCAGGGCGCGGTGCCGGTCGCGCACATCCTGGATGTGGCGAATCCAGTTATCGGCCAGCCCGATGCGCGCGCCTTCCAACGCTGCCTGCACGCCGGAACAGCCGTAATGCCCCACCACCATGATGTGCTGCACCTTGAGCCGTTCCACCGCGAACTGCACGGTCGAGAGAGCATTGAGGTCGGAATGCACCACCACATTGGCCACGTTGCGGTGCACGAACACCTCGCCCGGTTCCAGCCCGGTGATCTGGTTGGCCGGCACGCGGCTGTCGGAGCAGCCGATCCACATGTAGCGGGGACTTTGCTGCGACTTCAGACCGGTGAAGAAGCCGGGGCGTTCGCGCTCCATCTGCGCGGCCCAGGCGCGGTTGTGGGCAAACAGGTCATCAAGGGATTTGTTCATAAGCTTGATTTTCCTCTACCGGCCCAAAGCCGCGCGCACATTCCAGTCGAGCAAGCCAACTTGGGCGCGTGCCTGCTCATCGAGCTTCGGATCAAAGCGGCAGTCGGGCCCCGCCTGCGCGCCACCCGGCGTGCACTTGAACGAGGCCGGGTCGCCCAGCATCCAGCTGCCCTTGGCGCTGCGCGCCGGGCCGTAGTAACTCAGACTGATCGGCGTTTGCAGCGCCGTCTCGGCCTGCTGGGCGGGGTCGAGCAGCAGGTTGCGCCCGGTCTTGACATAACCGCTGCCAATGCCCAGTAAGGGAAACAGCGTGGGGAACATGTCGCGATGTCCGGCCGGCAGCTTTTGCTGCGGTCCGCAGTTCAGGCCCTGGTCCCAGATAACGAAAGGCACCTGGTGCGCCAGGTAGTTGTGCTCCGGGCTGTTGTAGAGGCCGAAACTGCGCCCATTGTGGTCGCCGGTGGCGGCCATCACCGTGTTGTCGCGCAGCGGGCCGGCGCGCACTTCCTGCACCAGGCCGCCCAGCAGATCGGTGGCGTAGTGGTAGCTGTCGATGTTCGGCCACAGTTCATCCGAACTGCGGTCCCCGCCCCACAGCGCGCGGTCGCGCTCAACCGGTTTGTATTCCGGCGGCAGGTCGTAAGGCGGATGGTTGGTCGCTGTCAGCACAAAGACGAACAGCGGCTTGTCGCTCGGCTTTTTCAGCCGCTCGGACAGGTAGCGAAACAGATAGCTGTCCCACACGCCCCAAATGCCCAGGGTGGCTTGCGGGTAGGCGGCGCGCAGGTCGTTGGCGTCGATCACCTCGTCAAAGCCCTGGGTCTTGAGGACGCGGTCGAGGTTGCGCCAGCCCGAACGGGTCGAGGTGACGAACAGCGTGTGGTAACCGGCGCGCTTGAGCACCAGTGGCACAGACCAGGGTATCGGCTTCTTGCCCTGCAGCCCCAAGGTCAGTGGCGTGATCGGGGTGGAAAACAGAAGCGCTTCGAGCGCGGGATGGGTGCCGGGCTGGGCCGACTCGAAGTTCGAGAAATGGCAGGCTTGCCCCAAGGTGGGGGCCAGGCGGCCCATCACATCAAAGTTCTTGGCCTGGTAGAGCAAGGGCTCGGCGCCCCACGACTCCATCAGGAAGAACAGCAGGTTCTTGCGCGGTTGGCCGCCGGCGGGCGGCACATCGGGCTCCTGCGCGATCAGCGAGGCCCGCAGGGCGGCTTCATCCGCCGCGTGGATGCCGAGCACGCGCGCCGCCGCCATCGGCGAGCTGAAACCCAGGCGTTTGAGTCCGAGCAAGGGGTCGCTCAGGTTCTGCGATTCGCGCCGGCTGTCCCAGGCGAACTTGAGCGCGATGACGCCGTTGGGCACCATGTCGTTGAGGAACTGCGAGTTGGTGACCGAGACGTTCTGCCGGCCCAGCGCCATGGCGCGCAGCGTGCCCTTGGTCGTGAGTACCAGCATGAACAGCGCGAGCAGCACGCCCAGCAGCGTCGCCCACGCCGGGAAGCGCTGGCTGTTCAGGCGCAGGCTCAGGCGGCCATAGAGCGCCTTGCGGGCCGCGATAGCCGCCCAGCTCGAACCCGTCAGCACGGCCAAGGTCAGCGCGACGGGGAAGTCGCTCCAGATGGTCTGGACGATGGCTTTGGTGTCGTCCTCGAAGAAACCGAACACCACCGGGTCAATGGGCGTCTTGTAAAAACCGAAGTAATGCAGGTTGACCAGGGAGGCGGTGACGAAGAGCACGGCCACGGTGCCGGCAATCCAGCCATGCCAGCGTGCCGGCACGATCAGCAGCAGGGGCAACACCAGGATGGCGGCGGCGGCGCACACCTTGAGGTCGAAACGCCCGCCCTGGTAGACCACCGACCAGAGGTCGGCCAGCGGTGCCGCGAAACCACTCGGCCAGTGCCAGGCAATCTGCATCACCCGCAGCAGCGACAGGATAGCGGCCACGCACAGCACCATGAGCCAGGCCTGCAGGCAAGCGGACGACAACGCGCCCAGGAAATGCCGCCCGAAGGTTCGCAGCGAAAACTTCATCGTCAAACTTTCAAGTCAAAATCCAACCAGGGGATATTGTGACGTCTCAAAGTTTCCCGAATGTGTCCGACCCTGATGCCCTCACATGGTCTCGGCAAACAGTTCACGCCCGATCAGCATGCGGCGAATCTCCGACGTGCCGGCGCCGATCTCGTACAGCTTGGCGTCACGCCACAGGCGGCCCAGCGGATACTCGTTGATATAGCCGTTGCCGCCAAAGATCTGCACGCCCTCGCCGGCCATCCAGGTGGCTTTTTCGGCGGTCCACAAAATTACGGAGGCGCAGTCCTTGCGCACCTGACGCACATGGTCGGTGCCCAGCAGGTCCAGGTTCTTGGCCACGGTGTAGGCGAACGAGCGGCCGGCCTGCAGCACGGTGTACATGTCAGCCACCTTGCCCTGGATCAGCTGGAACTCGCCGATGCTCTGGCCGAACTGTTTGCGGTCGTGGATGTAAGGCACGACGTTGTCCATCACCGACTGCATGATGCCCAAGGGGCCACCGGTCAGCACGGCGCGTTCGTAGTCCAGCCCGCTCATCAGCACCTTGGCGCCGCTGTTGAGGCCGCCCAGGATGTTGGCCGCCGGCACTTCGACGTTCTGGAATACCAGCTCGCCGGTGTGGCTGCCGCGCATGCCCAGCTTGTCGAGCTTTTGCGCGACAGAAAAACCCTTCATGTCCTTCTCGATCAGAAAGGCGGTGACACCACGGGCACCGAGCTCAGGCTCGGTCTTGGCATAGACCACCAGGGTGTCGGCGTCCGGACCGTTGGTGATCCACATCTTGCTGCCGTTGAGCAGGTAGTAGCCTCCTTTGTCTTCGGCTTTGAGCTTCATGCTGATGACGTCACTGCCGGCACCGGGCTCGCTCATGGCCAGCGCGCCAACATGCTCGCCCGAGATCAGCTTGGGCAGGTACTTGCGGCGCTGCTCCTCGGTGCCGTTGCGCTTGATCTGGTTGACGCACAGGTTGCTGTGCGCGCCGTAGGACAGGCCCACGCTGGCCGAGGCGCGCGAGATTTCCTCCATCGCGATCATGTGCGCCAGGTAGCCCATGGCTGCGCCGCCGTATTCTTCGCCCACGGTGATGCCAAGTACGCCCAGGTCGCCCATCTTGCGCCACAGGTCCATCGGGAACTGGTCGTTGCGGTCGATCTCGGCGGCGCGCGGCGCGATTTCAGCCTGCGCAAATTCGCGCACGGCATCGCGCAGGGCATCAATGTCTTCGCCGAGCTGGAAGTTGAGTCCGGGTAGGTTCATGTTCATCTCCGTCTGGGTTTCAGTAAATCTTGGGGACTGGCATCAGGGTCTGCTGCATCACGGCACAGAGGCTTTGCTGGCCTGCCGCATCGACATGCACCACCTCGACCGTGGTGACGATGATGCGGCGCCCGGCCTTCAGCACGCGGCCGGTAGCCCGCAGCTCGCCACCCTGGAAACTGTTGAGAAAATTGACCTTGTATTCCACCGTGGTGACTTCCATGCCCTCGGCGGCCAGGGTCAGGCCGGCGTAACCACCGGCAATGTCGGCCAGCGCGCCCATGGCGCCGCCATGAAAGCCGTCCTGCTGCTGCGTCACCTTGTCGGAATACGGCAGCGCCAGTTCGCACAAGCCCGGCTCCACCCGCAGCAGACGCGCGCCGAGGTGGCGCATCATGCCCTGGCGTTCGAAGCTGGCCTGCACGCGGGCGAATTCAGGCTGCATGCGCTTTTTTCCCACGCTTGGCTTCGGCCTTGACCAACAGCGCCTTGGCCTCGCGCTGGTGTGCCTTGATCTCGTCGAGGTTGGCCTGCAGGTCCGCCATCTGCTCCTCCACCTGCTTGCGATGCTGGGCCAGCACGTCCAGGAATTTCTGCAGCTGCAGCCCGGTGTCGCGCGGGCTGTCGTACAGGTCGATGATTTCCTTGGCCTCGCTCAAGCTCAGGCCCAGGCGCTTGGCGCGCAAGGTCAATTTGAGACGCGTGCGGTCGCGCCCGCTGTACACCCGGCTACGCCCGCCCGGGCCGGTGCGACCGGGCTGCAGCAGTCCCATGTCTTCATAGAATCGAATGGCGCGGGTGGTCAGGTCGAACTCGCGGGCCAGATCGCTGATGCTGTAGGTGGTTGCCATAGGTAATGAAAAACAGGGAAGACCGCGCCAGGAATCGGCAACGCCCATCCACATGATGGATCAAGTTGACGTTTACGTAAACGTCAATTATGCCGCCAAAATCGGGGCCAGGCCCGATGGCCGGGATCAGCGCTGCGGCCGGTCCGGCCGCAGCAGCAGGAACGCCGCCAGCGCGGCCAGCGCCAGCCCGGCGGCGAACAAAAAGGCGCTGGCCGGATGCAGCAGCCACAAGGCGCCGGCAATCAGCGACGCCGGCAGGTAGATCAGGCCGGTCACGAAGTTGTGCAGGCCGATCGCCGAGGCGCGCCGCTCCTGCTCCAGGTCGGCGATGAAGGCCTTGCTCTGGGCTTCGTCAATCGCATAGAACACGCCAAACAGGATGAACAAGGCGACGATCTGCCAGGGCGCATTGGCGAAGGCGAAACCCAGGCACATCAGCAAATAGCTCAGGTAGCCCAGCATGATCATGTGCCCGCGTCCCACGTGGTCGCCCAGTTTGCCGATCAGGGGCGCGGCGATGACGCACGCGATATTGAACAGCGCGTACAGCAGCACGACATCCTTGACCGTGAAGCCCACGCTGTGGGCCCGCAGCAGCAGAAAGCTGAAGCTGAAATAGGCCAGCGAAAAGATCGCGGACGTGATCAGGTAACGCTTGTAGGCCGGGCTCAGCGTGCCCCAGGTTTCAAACATGTTCTCGCGCAGGTGCGGCACGCCGGGCTGGTCCTTGACCCAGGCCAGGACAACGATGCTGAGCACCGCGGGCACGAGCGCGACCCAGAACAGGATCCGGAAGGCATCCATGCCCTCCCCCAACCATGACAGCAGGCCGTAGGCCGCCAGGGGCCCCAGCACGGCGCCGGACTTGTCCAGAGCCTTGTGCACCCCGAAGGCATAGCCGCGCGTGTCCTTGTCGGCCACGGCTGACAGCCAGGCATCGCGCGGCGGCCCGCGAAAGCTCTTGCCCAGACGTTCAATGACACGAAAGATACTCAGGCCCGTGACCGAGCTGGTGAGCAGCAAGATGAGCTTGGCCAGGGTGGAAAAGCCATAGCCGGCCAGCGCGAAGACCTTGCGTTTACCGCTGCGGTCCGACAGCCAGCCGGACAGGTAGTTCAGCGAAGAGGCGGACAAATCGGCAAAGCCCTCGATCAGACCGAGCAAGGCGGCCGAGGCCCCGGCGATCGTCGTGAAGAAGACGGCGAAGACCGAAAAAATCATCTCGGAACTCAGGTCGGTCAGAAAGCTCACCAAGCCCAGCTTGAGCACGTCGGGATGGACCCCCAGCTTGTTGTTCCCAGATTCATCCGCCATCATGGTTTCCTTCTCGGCCGTGTCCGCCGCTCAGTCGACATTCTGAGCCCCATTGCGCCACAGGGCCTGTGCCACGCGGTGGAACGTCCTGATTTTGCCCGGATTAGCGCAAGCGCTTGCACCGGATGGAGAAGAACAATGGGGACAGCCGCACGCCACCGCGCGTCCTACAATAAGTCGCTGATTGACGTCAACGTCAACATGAATTGACGCGCACCACCCCATGAACGAACTCGAACGCCAACTCCACTACCCCCTGGGTGACATCCTGCCGCCCCCCGGCACCACGCTGGAAGTCGCACCGGGCGTCAAGTGGATCCGCATGGCCCTGCCCTTTGCGCTGGACCACATCAACCTGTGGCTGCTGCGTGATGAAGTCGACGGCGTTCAGGGCTGGAGCGTGGTGGACTGCTGCATCAGCCGTGACGAGGCCAAGTCCCAGTGGGAACAGGTCTTTGCCAGCGAGCTGGACGGCTTGCCGGTGCTGCGCGTCATCGTGACCCACATGCACCCGGACCACATCGGTCTGGCGGCCTGGTTGTGCGAGCGCTGGAGCACGCCCGGCCATGAGTGCCGCCTGTGGATCAGCGCCACCGACTTCAACATGGCGCGCATCGGCTCCCAGATTGCCAACGGTTTCGGCGGCGACAGTGCGGCGCTGTTCTTTGCCTCGCACGGCCTCAACGACCCGGACATGGTGGAAAAAGTCAGGGCGCGCGCCAGCTACTTCCCCACCCTGGTGCCGGCGGTGCCACGCCAGTTCCGCCGCATGATGGACGGCGACCTACTCAGCATCGATGGCCGTGTCTGGCGCTGCATCAGTGGCTATGGCCACGCGCCGGAGCACATCTCGCTCTACTGCGACGCGTTGCGCCTGCTGATCGGCGGCGACATGATGCTGCCGCGCATCTCCACCAATGTGAGCGTGTTCGACGTCGAGCCCGAGGCCAACCCGCTCAAGCTGTTCCTGCAGTCGATCGACAAATTCAAGCCCCTGCCGGCCGACACCCTGACCCTGCCCTCGCACGGCAAACCCTTCACGGGCCTGCACCGCCGCATCGAACAGTTGCACGAACACCACCGCGACCGGTTGGCTGAAGTGATCGAGGCCTGCACCCTCAAGCCGTGCAGCGCCGCCGACGTGTTGCCGGTGCTCTTCAAGCGTCAGCTCGATCTGCACCAGATGACGTTTGCCATGGGCGAGTCGATTGCCCACTTGCATGCGCTGTGGTTTGAGGGGCGGCTGCAACGCAGCCGAGGCGGCGATGGCGTGTACCGGTTTGTGTCCACCACACAGCCTTGACTTGCGGCGGCCAAGGCGAGTTGACGGCCAGGCTGCTACTCGACCGTCTTGAGGACCTCCGCCGCCTCCACGCACAGCGCCGGCAATTGCTTTTCCGTCAGGTCCAGCAGGCGCAGGCAGGACGCCCCCAGCTTGGGCCATTCACTGGTGTGACTGCGGCCTGTGACTTGCTGCAGGAGGTACTCCGCCGTCTGCGCTGCGGCGATCATGTAGCGGCTGACCAGGGGCAACCCCGACTCCAGGAGATCGATGACCTGCCGATCGTGGTGATGGCGGATCGCCAGGCAGACCTCTTCGGGCAGCCACCAATTCTGAGCCAGCAGGCAACCCACCATGGCGTGACCGGTGGGGAAATCCTTGAGTTCAACCTGGGTGAACGGCAACTCGGTTTCGTCGTTGGCTCGGCTCAGCGTCTGATCGTAGGTGGGAAAACGCCGCAGCATGACCGGAATACCGCAATCCCGGAACAGGCCATAGGTGTAGGTTTCGTCAGCACGCAGTCTCGGTTTGTCAACGATGCGTGCCAGCCAGCCCGACAACGCCGCGATTTGGGCCGAGGCATTCCAGAAACGCTCAAATTTTGCGGTGGGCGGAAACGCCTTGCGCAGGCTCAGGCCGGCGATGGCGCGGCTGGTCACGTTCAGGCCCAGCATCAGCAGTGCATCGTTGACCGAACGCGCGCGGTTGTGAAGGCCGAAGTAAGGCGAGTTGGCGATCTTGACCAGGCTGGCGGCGAGACTGACGTCGGCGCCAATCAGCTGCCCAAGATGATTGAAGCTGGGATCCAGCTTGCGCATTTCCTCCTCAATCCGGTCGAGGATAAGTGGCCGCGGCGGGATGCCAATGTCCTTGAGGGTCCGCTCCAGAACGCTGTCGACAGACATTGGATTGTTCGTGTGATCGCTCGTCATTGCGGCTTTCTCTTTTCTAGCCAGGCCAGCAAGGCGTCTTCGCTCATGGGGCTGGCATGTAAATAACCCTGGGTGGCATCGACGCCGGCTTGCACCAGCGCATCCATCTGCCCCTGCGTCTCCACCCCTTCGGCAACCACCGTCATCCCCAGTTCCTGGGCCAACTGCGTCATGGCCTTGACGACGGCAAAGGCGCGCCGATCTTCGGGCAGGACAGACACAAAGGCCCGGTCGAGCTTGAGCTTCGTCGCGGGCAGATCCTTGAGGTTGGCAAGACAGGAGAAACCGGTACCGAAATCGTCGATGGCCAGGCCGACACCGATGCTGCGGGCACTGCGCAGATTGGTCTGAACCACCTCGGACAAATCCATGAACAGTGATTCGGTCAACTCGAGCTCGATCAGTGCCGGCGCGACATCGGTACAAATCAGGGTGCCGTGAAGCGCCTGGATGAATTTGGGTGATGTCAACTGGGCGCGTGAGACGTTGATGGCCACTTTGGCGGGGATCCCCGCCCGGTGCAGACGGGCCGCGTAATGCCCGCCCTGAAGCAGGCACCACTCGCCCAGACGAACAATCAAGCCGGTTTTCTCTGCCACGGGGATGAACTTGACCGGTGAAATATGCCGCCCATTGGCGTTGCAGCGCATCAACGCTTCGACCGCTTCAATCCGACCGTCCAGCCGCAAGATGGGCTGGAAATGGAGTTGCAGCCCCCCCGTTTCGAGTGCCGTGTGAAGATCACTTTCAATGGCCAATTCCTCCCGGGCCAACAGCACGCCCAATCGGCCCGGTACCGGCTCTTCGCCGGAGATGATGATGCGGTTGCCGCCCTGGCGCTTGGCCTCGATCAGGGCGCGGTCGGCACGCTCCAGCCAGGCCAGCGAATCCTCCCCCGGCAGATGGAGCGCGACGCCGATGCTGGCCGAAGGGCGAAACAAGATATCGTCGACCGGCAAGGGCTCTTCGATGGCCCGCAGCAACTCGTACGCCAGCCGCTCCGCACCATCCTTGTCCACCCCGGGCAGCAGGCAAAGAAACTCGTCACTGCCCATGCGTGAAAGCTCACGGCCAATCGAGATCGTGGCGCTGATCCGGTGGGCAATCCGGGCGATGACAGTGTCGCCGCCCATATGTCCAAAGGACTGATTGACCTGCTGAAACCGGTCCAGATCCAGCCACATGGCCACCAGGGATGTGTTGCCATCTGCCGCCCCGCGCACCAGCCGCATGGCCGCCTGCAACCCGCCGTTGCGGCTGAGAAGACCGGTGATCGGGTCGAGCGTGGCGTCATCCATGAGCATCGCAAATCACTTTAGCATGGTGAAACACCTGTGTAAATTTGTAGCCCATGGCTCGCATGTCAAACTCGGCGCCTTTGGCGTGCGGCTCGTACAGGGCCCTACCCGACAGGCGCTTACTGCCCGGCCCGCTGGTAGATCAGCAAGCGTCCTTTGTAAGCTTCTGTAACAGTTGTAGCAGCTCGGTCCAGACGCTCCTCGCGCATGCCAAATCCATTCGCTGACATGTGCCGGTTGAAGGCGGGCCGATTGCCGCGATCAGGGTCAACAATCCACACCTCGGCCAGTGGCATGGCATGCCGCCCGATGAAGCCGGCCAGCAAACCCTGGACGTCCTGCTCATACAGTAGATCGCTGCCAATGATCAGATCGTAGCGACCTTGCACGTTTTCCATGCTGGGCGCTTCCTGCGTCGCCACCGAGGCATCCACCCCAGCCCAATGTCCATGGCGGTATTTCATGGGCAGCAGCTGGTTCAGCCCCAGATTGGCCTGCAAAAAACTCGCGGCCAACGGATGGCAATCACTCGCGGTGATATCCGCGCCCAAACGATGGCTGACGAGACTGGGCAGCGCCAGCCCACACCCGAGTTCCAGGATGCGTTCGCCCAGCAGCACCGGCCGCAGCGCCATGTGCGCGGCCAAGCGGATGCCCGAGGGCCAAAGCTGACCAAACAGGGACCAGGTGGCCGATGAAATGCCCACGCGGGCGGCGGCGCCGAGAGGATCGGAGAACTGCTGCCGATCCAGCAGCGAGCGAATGATGAGGTCAGCCGCGCCCACGATCGGGACGGATTCTTGCTTGATTTGGTAGCCGGGCATCGCGGTAAACGCGAAGCCGGCGTGAATGGCTTCGAAGGGTAAGGGTGAGGCCAGTATAGCCCGCCCCCCTCTTGCACGCTGACGGTTGAGCGAGCCCGCAGCGGCGGGACCGTCAGCCTTGCAAGCGCTCCCACACCCACGGCAACCACGCTGCCGCTGCCACAAGCACCAGACCCAACGACACCGTGCGCCCAAAGCGGGCACCGCCCGCAGCCCAAGCCGCCACGATCTTGCTCACCGAGTTGGTGGAAAAAGCCAAGAGCACGGCCGTCAAGACGGTGGTGGCGTCGGCGGCGCCGTGGGCTGACAACGTGATGACGGCGGCCGCCGGCGAGTGCATGTCAGCAAATCCCGCCAGAGCGACACTGGCAAAAGTCGCCATGTTGCCAAATGACCCCTGCAACCAGGCCACCACCGCGGTGATCACTGACAGCAGCAGCGCCCAGGCAATGGACTGAACCAGGCTGAAGGCTCGCCCTTCCACCTGCCCGCGATCAGCCGATGGCTCGCTGCGCCACAAGGCCAGCAGGCCCAATATCAGCGCCGTGACCAGGGCACACCCCATAGCCGGGCCGAGCGTGCGCAAGGCCGCTGGATGCAACACCAAGGCCATCAAGCACACCTGCATGGCCGTGGACACGGTAGAGAACCAGGCGCCGGCCACACAGGCCATGTGCATTTCGGGGTGCTTGGCCGCGCGCGCGCCCATGGCGGCGACGGTGGCCGTGCTCGACACAAAGCCGGCCACCAACCCCGACAGCGGCAAGCCCAGCCGGGCACCGAACAGACGCAGGGCGATATGCCCCAGCGCCTGCACGCCCATGATGAGCACCACCAGGGACCAGACGGTGCGCGGGTTGACGCCACCCAGCCAGGCCAGCGCCTGGTTGGGCGCCAGCGGCAGGATGATCAGCGCCGAGCCGGCCAACACCAGGGCGTCACGCAACTCCTGCTCTGACAGGGTACGGGTGGAAAAATGCTGCAAAGACGCGCGCGCGGCCAGCAAGCCGGCCACAACCACGCTGCCGGCAACTGCCACGGCCGGCAGCTCCACGGCCAGCACACCGAGCAAAAAGGTCACAAACAAGGCCATCTCGGTGGTAACACCCGGGTCATTGGAACGGTCCTTCAGATGAGAAATGACCGCCAGTGCCGCCACCAGCAGCGCAGCGACCACGGTGAGCCAGGGCTGGGCCAGCAGTTGCGCCGCGGCACCCGCGAGGGATACCAACGTGAAAGTACGGATGCCGGCAAAGTGGCGCGTGGGACCGCGGCCCTTGTGCCGCTCGCGATCGACCCCGATCAACAGCCCCATCCCTAAGGCCAGGGCGAGGCTGGCCAGTGTGTCGGTATTCACATCCACAACAGTATTCCTTTTTCTGCTTGGCTCTGCACCGAGCAACTAGTGCCAACGCGGAATGGCGTCGTCCTTGAGCTGGCCGCGCAGGCTGGCGTAATCCGGCAGCACGGAACGCACCGTGTCCCAGAAGCGCGGGCTGTGGTCCATCACGCGCAAGTGGCTGAGCTCGTGCGCCACCACGTAGTCGATGACGCTCTGATTGAAGTGGATCAGGCGCCAGTTCAGGCGGATCGAGCCGTCGCTGCGGGCACTGCCCCAACGCGTACCGGCATTGCTGAGCGAGAGCTTGCGCCACTGCACCTGCAGTTGCGGCGCGAAGTGGTCGAGCCGTTCACTGAAGAGCCGCTTGGCCTGCCGCATGAGCCAGGCCTGCACGGCATCGCGGATCTGCTCCGGGTTCGCCGTGTGCGACAAGCCAATGTGCAAGGTCAGGCGCGGCACGCCGGCCAGTGTGAGGTTGGGCGCGGCAGCATCACTGTGCAACAGCACTTCGACACCGGCGGACTTGAGCCCCCCGCCCACGGCTGAAAAGCCATGCCGCGGGTCGAGCACCACAATGACCGGCTCGCCCAGAAAGGGAAAGGTCGCGCCGTCGCGCCACTCAATGCGGGCCGACTCCAGGCGCTGCTGCCGCTCACGGGTCTCGTCGAGCTTGCGCACAATCCAGTTGGCTTTTTCCTGCAACGCGGACTCCACCTCGTACAGTGGCACCCATTTCGGCGCGCTGACCACCAGGCCGTCGGGGCCGACCACCATGCCGATGGTGCGGCGCTTGCCGCGTTTGAATTCATAGGCCACCACCGCTTCGCACAGCCGTGTCTCGCGGTTGGCACGCGGGTGACGGAACTGCGCCGGCGTCATGACGCTGCCCAGCGCAACGTCGGGCTGAGGAGGCGATGCCGTCGCATCAGTGACCGGCACAGGCTGCTGCGGCCTTGCAGCCACTGGTGCCGCCACCCGCGGTTCGGGGTCGAACAGGTCCAGGGTGAACTGCAACAGGCTGCGCATCATTTACCGATAAGCATCAGGGTCAAGCCGGCGCATCTCGCTCTCGATCCAGGCCTCGACCTCGCTCATGAGCTCAGCCGCTTCGCGGCCCACACTCGGGATCGGCTTGCCGATCGACACATCCACCACGCCCGGGGTCTTGATGAAGGCCTTGCGCGGCCAGCACTTGGCGGACGTGACCGCAATCGGGATCACGGGTGCGCCAGTGGCAATCGCCAGTCGGGCGCCGCCGCTTTTGTAAGTGCCTTTTTGGCCACGCGGGATGCGCGTGCCTTCGGGAAACATGATGACCCAGATGCCGCGCGCCAGCAGCTTCTTGCCTTGCGCCACCACCTTGGCAAAAGCCCGCGCACTTTGCGAACGGTCGATGTGGATCATGTCCATCCGGGCCATGGACCAGCCGAAAAACGGGATGTAGAGCAACTCTTTTTTGAATACATAGGCCAGCGGATGCGGCATCAGCGCGGGCATGAGCAGGGTCTCGAACGTGGACTGGTGCTTGACCAGCAACACCCCGGGACTGGTCGCGCCGATCGGCAGGTTCTCCATGCCAATGATGCGCGTGCGGATGCCCAGAATGTAGCGCGCGCCGATGACGGACATACGCAGCCAGCCGGCGGCGATCCAGTACACCGGGTTGCCGCGCACAAAGATGGAAGCCAGCAGCAGAAAAGTGGCCCACGGAATCACGGTGAGCAGCATCCACAGCGCATGCAGAAGGGAACGAATCAGGGCCACGGCGGGGTTTCTTTTAAGTCACGCTATCGCGCGTCACCAGATAGTCGGCAAACGCCAGCAGGTTCTCATGCACGCGCGTGCCCGGCGGGAATGAATCGGGCAGCGGCTGACCGCGCAGGGCCTCACCCTTGCCGGTGAGCACCAGATGCGGCTCGCAACCCACCGCTGTACCGGCCACCAGGTCGCGCGCGGTATCGCCCACCACCGGGATGCCGTTGAGATCAATACCGTAGCGCTCGCCGATCTGCTCGAACAGGCCAGGCTGCGGCTTGCGGCAGCGGCAGGCCTGGTCGGGCGCATGCGGGCAGTAGAAGACGGCCTCGACGCGGCCGCCCGCAGTGGCCAGCAGCTTGTGCATCTTGGCGTGCATGGCGTTGAGTGCCGCCACGTCGAACAGACCGCGCCCCAGCCCCGACTGGTTGGTGGCCACCACCACATGCCAGCCGGCGTGGTTCAGGCGCGCAATCGCTTCGAGCGCGCCGGGCAGCGGCTTCCACTCGGCTTCTGACTTGATGTAGTCGAGGCTGTCTTCATTGATGGTGCCGTCGCGGTCGAGGATGACGAGTTTCATGGTGTGCACGTCAGGCCACCAAGCGAGAAAGATCGGCCACGCGGTTCATGGCGTCGTGCAGGCTTTTGAGCAAGCCCTGGCGATTCAGGCGCAGGTCCATCTCTTCGGCATTGACCATGACGTCATCGAAGAAGGCGTCGACCGGTGCGCGCAACGCGGCCAGCGTCTGCAGCGAGGCGGTGTAGTCACCGGCGTCGAACTGGGCCTTGGCCTTCGGCGCCACATCTTTCATGGCAGCGTAGAGTGCGATCTCGGCCGGCTCCTTGAGCAGCACCTCGCTGACATGGGCATCCACGTCACCGGCTTTCTTGAGAATGTTGCTGATGCGCTTGTTGGCGGCGGCCAGGGCTGGCGCTTCGGGCAGGGCGGCAAAGGCACGCACGGCAGCCAGGCGCTTGGCGACATCGCCCAAGCGTTGCGGCTGTAGCGCCAACACGGCATCGACTTCCTGCGCGCTGTAGCCCTGCTCGCGCAGGCTGCCGGCGAGGCGGTCGTAGATGAACTCGGCCAGGGCCAGCATGGCATCGCTGATCTTGTCGCCAAAAGCCGGAGCGGCACCGGCCAGCAGTGCGCCGAGGTCCAGCGGCAGATCCTTCTCGGTCAACATGCGGATCACGCCCAGCGCATGACGGCGCAAGGCAAACGGATCCTTGTCGCCGGTCGGCAGGTTGCCGATGCCGAACATGCCGACCAGCGTTTCCAGCTTGTCGGCCAGCGACACCACCACGCCAGTCATGTTGCGTGGCAGTTCGTCGCCAGCAAAGCGCGGCTTGTAGTGGTCTTCGATGGCGAAAGCAATGTCCTCGCCCAGGCCGTCATGACGGGCGTAGTAGCCGCCCATGATGCCTTGCAACTCGGGGAACTCGCCCACCATGTCGGTAAGCAGGTCGGTCTTGGCCATACGCGCAGCGGTGTCAGCATGCGCCACCAGCTTGGCGTGGCCCAGCTGCTGCGCAATAGTGTGGGCAATGGCACGCACGCGCTCGGCGCGTTCGCCCTGCGTGCCAAGCTTGTTGTGATAAACCACCTTACCCAGGCCTTCGACGCGCGATTCGAGCGTCTTCTTGCGGTCCTGGTCAAAGAAGAACTTGGCATCGGCCAGGCGCGGGCGCACCACGCGCTCGTTACCGCCGATCACCGCGCTGGCGTCGGCCGGGCTGATATTGCTCACCACCAGAAATTTGTTGGTCAGCTTGCCGCTGGTGTCCAGCAGCGGGAAGTATTTCTGATTGGCCTTCATGGTGAGAATCAGGCATTCCTGCGGTACTTCGAGGAATTGCTCCTCGAAGCTGCAGGTCAGCACATTGGGGCGCTCGACCAGCGCCGTCACTTCATCCAGCAAGGCCTCGTCCATCAGCACCTCGTAGCCCGGACCCAGCCGTTCAGCGGCCTGCGCGAGCTGCTGCACGATGGCAAAGCGCCGGTCATTGAAGCTGGCGATCACCGAGCCGTCGCGGAGCAGCGTTTGCGCATAGCTGTCAGCATTTGCCAGCACCACCGGCGACTTCGCGGCTTCGAAGCGGTGGCCTTGCGTACTGTTACCGGCTTTCAGGCCCAGTGCCGTCACCGGCACCACAGTTTCGCCGTGCAGCGCCACCAGGCCGTGCGCCGGGCGCACGAAGTGCACGCTGCTCCAGCCCGGCAGATCGCAATCGGTCTCGAGCTGGTAGCTCATGACCTTGGGGATCGGCAGCTTGGCAAGCGCTTCTTCCAGTGCTTTTTGCAAGCCGGTATCGAGCGTGGCACCGGTGACCAGGCTGTCGTAGAACAGGGCTTCGGCCTTGCCGTCGGGCGCGCGCTTCAAGCTCGCCACGGTCTTGGCCGGATCGGACACATCGGCGCCCAGGGCTTGCAGTTTTTTCAGCAGCGCCGGCGTGGCATGGCCAGCCGCATCCAGGCCCACCGTCACCGGCATGAGTTTTTGCTGCACCGCCTTGTCGGCGGCCTTGAGCCAGACGTGGCTGATGTGCGCCGCCAGGCGGCGCGGCGAAGCGTAGGCGGTAACGACAGAGTCACTGCCGGCCAGCCCCATGCTGCGCAGCTGCTCAGCCAGCTGGCTGGCAAAGGCATCGCCCAGTTTCTTGAGCGCCTTGGGCGGCAGCTCTTCGACAAACAATTCAACAAGAAGGTTTTTGGTCGTCATAGTCATGCTCTTGTCTCGTGCTTACGCCGCCTTCTTCGTCAACGGGGTCATCTGTTCCACCCACTCGCGCGGCGCCATGGGGAAGCCCAGGCGCTCGCGGCTCTCGTAATAGCTCTGCGCGACGGCGCGCGCCAGGTTGCGGATGCGGCCGATGTAAGCGGCGCGTTCGGTGACCGAAATCGCACCGCGGGCGTCCAGCAGGTTGAAACTGTGCGCGCATTTCAGCACCTGCTCATAGGCCGGCAACGCGAGCTGTTGTTCCATCAGGTACTTGGCCTGTTTCTCGTGCGCGTTGAAGGCGGTGAACAGGAAGTCGGCATCGCTGTGCTCGAAGTTGTAGGCCGACTGCTCTTTTTCGTTCTGCAGGTAGACATCACCGTAGCTCATGGTGTCGGTCCACTTGAGGTTGTAGACGTTGTCCACGCCCTGCAGGTACATGGCCAGGCGCTCCAGGCCGTAGGTAATCTCGCCGGTGATCGGTTTGCAGTCAATGCCACCGACTTGCTGGAAGTAGGTGAACTGCGTCACCTCCATGCCGTTGAGCCAGACTTCCCAGCCCAGGCCCCAGGCGCCCAGCGTCGGGTTTTCCCAGTCGTCTTCCACGAATCGGATGTCGTTTTTCTTCAGGTCGAAGCCCAGCGCTTCGAGCGAACCCAGGTAGAGCTCCAGGATGTTGCTCGGTGCCGGCTTCAAAACCACCTGGAACTGGTAGTAGTGCTGCAGGCGGTTCGGGTTCTCGCCGTAGCGGCCGTCTTTCGGGCGGCGGCTGGGCTGCACGTAGGCGGCCTTCCAGGGCTCGGGGCCGATGGCGCGCAGGAACGTCGCGGTGTGCGAGGTGCCGGCGCCGACTTCCATGTCGTAGGGTTGCAAGAGGGCGCAGCCCTGGGCATCCCAGTAGGACTGCAGTTTCAGAATGATTTGTTGGAAGGTCAACATGGCAATGGGCTCGGTCGTTCTCACCAGGACCAAAACCGATGGTCCGGCACGAACGGTTGCAAACAAACGCGAGGGATCCGCGTAGACCCTTGATTTTACGGGGCTTTCAGCGCCGTCGGCGACGTGGCCTGCGTCAGGCTCGCACCGGCCAGCGTCGCCCGCGCCGGCGCCAGGCCTGCAACAGCACCAACACGCCGCCCAGCCACAGCGGCCACAGACCCAAACGCGAGACCCACCAGGCATAGGGCGTGACGCCGTTTCGCCCCTCGACCTCGCCGGTCAGCACGCCCTGGGTGTGGCGCGGCAGCATGGCGGTGACACGGCCCTGATGGTCGATGATGCCGGTCGCCCCGGTGTTGGTGGCGCGCACAAAGGGACGCGCAAACTCCAGCGCGCGCATGCGCGAGATCTGCAGGTGCTGGTCAATGGCCACGGTGTTGCCGAACCAGGCGATGTTGCTGGCATTGACAAAGACGGTCGGCGCACGCGCCGGATCGCTGAACCGCGCGCCGAGCTCCTCGCCAAACAGGTCTTCGTAGCAGATGTTGGGCGCCAGGCGCTGGCCCTGCCATTCAAAGGAGGGTTGACCGACATCGCCGCGCTTGAAGTCGCCCAGCGGGATGTTCATCAGGGCGGTGAACCACTTGAACATCGGTGGGATGAATTCGCCAAACGGCACCAGGTGATGCTTGTCGTAGCGCCAGGCGCTGGCCTGCCCCGGCTTGAGGCCCAGCACGGCGTTGGTGTAGCCCTCGCGGTAACTGCCCCAGGGCATGCCGATGAGGGCGGCCTGCTCGCCCGTGGCAAAGCGCTCGGTCAGCGCGTTCCAATAGCCTTCGGGCAGTTGATAGGGCAGCAGCGGCAAGGCGGTCTCGGGCGCCACCACCAGCGCGGCGCGACTGGCGCCCAGCTGCTCGCCATACCAGCGCAAGGCCATGGGCACGCCGGAGCCAGGCTGGAATTTCTCGTCCTGCGGGATATTGCCTTGCAGCAGCGCCACCTGCAGCCGGCCCGCCGGCGTGGACAGCACGGGCTCGCTCAACTGCCACAGCACAGGCGCCACGAGCACAGCCAGGGCAGCCGCCGCTTGCCAGCGGCCGCTGCTTCGGGCTTGCGCCAACACCATGCCCAGCCAGGCCGCAAGCGTGCTAATGCCAAAGACGCCGAGCCAGGGCGCATAGCCCGCCAGCGGCCCGTCCACATGGGCATAACCGGCTGCGCCCCAGCCAAAACCAGTGAACCAGCGGCTGCGCGCCAGTTCCGCCAGCAACCAGAGGGCAGCGAACAAGAGTGCGCGCCGAGCCCGGCTGGCCGGCGCCAAGGCAACATAGGCAGCACAGGCCGCGGCGTAATACAGCGCCAGCACGCCGGCCAAACCCAGCACGGCCAGGGCCGCGAGCACGGCCGGCAGCCCGCCATAGGTGTGCATGGAGATGAACAGCCACCAGAAGGTGCCGGTGAGCCAGGCACAGGCGAAGACCCCGCCCAGCGTGGCGGCATGCTGCCAGCGCGTCGTTCGTTCTAGCTGCCAGGCCAGCCCGCCCAGGGCCAGCAACTGCAGCCACCACAGCGGCTGGCCATCCCACGGGTTGGCCAGCGCCAGCGCATGCGCCAGGCCCGCCAACAGGCTGAGCAGCACGGACAGGAGGCCCGGCGTGGCCCCCTCAGCCCGCAAGACCAGCCTCGGTCGCGGGCGACACCTTGAACCACTTGACGGCGCCGCCCTTGGTGTGCAGCACGACAAACTGCAAGCCCCCCAGCACATGCTGCTCGCCGCGCTTGGGCACATGGCCCATTTCGTGCGCAATCAGGCCGCCGATGGTGTCGAAGTTCTCCTGCGGGTCGCTGCTGGCGAGCTGAACCTCGAAGGCGTCGTTGACGCGCTCGATCGAGGTGTCGCCGCTGACGCGGTAGGTGCGGTCCGCCAGGCCGAAGATATCGCCTTCGTCCGCGGCGATGTCGAATTCGTCCTCGATCTCGCCGACGATTTGTTCCAGCACGTCCTCGATGGTGATGAGGCCGGCGACACGGCCGAACTCATCGACCACGATCGCCAGGTGATTGCGGTTGCCGCGGAAATCGCGCAGCAGGTCGTTGAGGCCCTTGCTCTCGGGCACGAACACGGCGTGGCGCAGCAGGGCGCGGATATTGAGCTCGGGCGCACGCTGCAGCTTGAGCAGGTCCTTGGCCATCAGGATGCCAATGATGTTTTCCCGCTCGCCCTCATAGACCGGAAAACGCGAGTGTGCGGTGTCAATCACCAGGTGCAGCAACTCGTCATACGGGGCATCGATGTTGATCAGGTCCATGCGGGTGGCTGGCACCATCGCATCCCCGGCTGACATGTCGGCCATGCGCAGCACGCCCTCGAGCATGACGCGGGACTCGGCACCGATGACATTGTTGTCTTCGGCCTCGGCCAGGGTTTGGATCAGTTCAGCGGTGGAGTCCGGGCCCGGATGGATGAACTCGGCCAGCTTTTGCAGGAAAGTGCGCTTGTCTTCCTTCTCAGGAAAGCGCGCGGGGTGAGGGTCTGACACAGACAAAAGCGCAGGACATGCGGTTGTTGCGATGCCGTAAGGATAGCGGATTGCCGTGACCGGCGGGTGACAGGTGCCTCAGGCGATGCGTTCCAGGATCAGAACGGCGAAAAAACCACCGGCAGCGATCAGCGTCCACTTGAGGGTGAGCAGGCCCCAGCGCCGGTATTTGGCCTGGCCGGTGCCGGCATAAAAGGCAAAGGACACGACCGCGCCGAGCAGCAACAAGAGGATGAGCCAGCGAAACAGCAGCATGCTTACCAGGCCCGTGCCAGCTGGGCAAAGCCCTTGGGCGCCTGTTTTTCGTCCTCGAAGGTGACGACTTCCCAGGCATCGGACTGGGCCAGCAGTTCGCGCAGCAGCTTGTTGTTCAGGCCGTGGCCGGAGCGAAAGGCGCTGTAGCTGGCCAGCAGCGGCTTGCCCAGGATGTAGAGGTCGCCCATGGCATCAAGGATCTTGTGCTTGACGAACTCATCGTCATAACGCAGGCCTTCGGCGTTGAGCACCTTGTAGTCGTCCATCACGATGGCGTTGTCCAGACCACCGCCCATGGCCAGGCCGTTGGCGCGCATCATCTCCACGTCCTTGGTGAAGCCAAAGGTGCGCGCGCGCGCAATGTCGCGCGAATAGTTGTTCACGCTCATGTCGAACTCGACGCGCTGGCCGGTGGAGTCCACCGCCGGGTGGTCGAAGTCGATTTCGAATTTCAGCTTGTAGCCGTGGTAGGGATCCAGCCGCGCCCACTTTTCATTGGCGCCCTGCCCCTCGCGCACCTCGACCGGGCGGGTGACACGGATGAAGCGGCGAGGCGCCTTTTGCAACTCGATGCCGGCGCTTTGCAGCAGGAAGACGAAGGAAGCCGCCGAACCATCCAGGATCGGCACTTCTTCAGCCGTGATGTCCACATACAGGTTGTCCACGCCAAGGCCGGCGCAGGCCGACATCAGGTGCTCCACCGTGAGCACGCGGGCCGCGCCATTGGAGAGCGTGGACGCCAACCGGGTGTCGCTCACCGCCAGCGCCGAGACCGGGATGTCAACCGGCTGCGGCAGATCGACACGGCGGAACACGATGCCAGTATCGGGCTGGGCCGGGCGCAGCGTGATCTCGACCCGCTGGCCGCTGTGCAGGCCGACGCCGACAGCGCGGGTCAGGGATTTGAGGGTTCGTTGTTGCAACACGGCTTGATTTTACTTTTGATGACGTTTCCCGGTTGAAAGCGCGCTGGCCCCCTTACCGCACACAGGGGCAAGGAGGCCAGCCAGAGACCTCTAGATCAGTCAGCCTGCTTGCGCAAGAAGGCAGGGATCTCGAAGTCGTCCATGCCGCCCGAAGCCAGCGCATCCACCTTGGCTGCGGCCTGGGTCCGGTCACGCGTGCGCCACACGCTGGGCGTGGCCATGGTGTGGTAGTCCGGCTGCGGTCCGGCGGCCGGCGGCAGGGTGGCCGACATCATGGGGTTGCTCATGGTGCCAGGCACGGCGCCACCGCCCACCTGCGTGTTGAGCGTCGGCACCTGGAACGGCACGTTGTCAGTACCGGTGCGCAGCACCTGCAGCGGGGGCGCCATGCGACGCACACCCTGGCGCGACAGGCCGGTGGCCACCACGGTGACGCGGATGTCGTCAGACAGGCTGTCGTCATACGCCGTGCCGTAGATCACATGGGCATCCGGCGACGCATAGGCGCGGATGGTGTTCATCGCCAGTTTCGACTCGGACAGCTTCAAACTACCCTTGGCCGCGGTGATCAGCACCAGCACCCCCTTGGCGCCCGACAGGTCGATGCCTTCGAGCAGTGGACAGGCCACCGCCTGCTCGGCGGCGATGCGGGCGCGGTCCGGGCCGTTGGCCACCGCCGTGCCCATCATGGCCTTGCCTGGCTCGCCCATGACGGTGCGCACGTCTTCGAAGTCGACGTTCACATGGCCGGGCACGTTGATGATTTCGGCAATGCCGCCGACGGCGTTTTTCAACACGTCGTTGGCGTGGGCAAAAGCCTCGTCCTGCGTGATGTCATCGCCCAGCACGTCGATCAGCTTCTCGTTGAGCACCACGATCAGCGAGTCCACATTGGCTTCCAGCTCGGACAAGCCGCTGTCGGCGTTGGTCATGCGGCGACCGCCCTCCCAGTCGAACGGTTTGGTGACTACGCCGACGGTCAGGATGCCCATTTCCTTGGCCACGCGGGCAATCACGGGCGCCGCACCGGTACCGGTGCCGCCGCCCATGCCTGCGGTGATGAAGAGCATGTGGGCGCCGTCAATGGCGGCGCGGATGTCGTCGACCGCCTGCTCGGCGGCGTCACGGCCCTTGTCGGGCTTGCTGCCGGCGCCCAGGCCGCTCATGCCAAGCTGAATGACCTTGTGCGCGCTGCTGCGCGTCAGCGCCTGGGCGTCGGTGTTGGCGCAGATGAATTCCACGCCCTGCACCTCGCTCACGATCATGTGCTCGACCGCATTGCCGCCACCACCGCCGACGCCGATCACCTTGATCTGGGTGCCCTGGTTGAAGCCTTCGTCTTCAATCATTTCGATGCTCATTTTGTTTCTCCTGTAATGCAGTTGCCTATTGATTCTGTTGGGTATCCGTCTTGTTCAATGCTTGCCGGCGGTCCTGTAGACCGCCATCGTTGGTGCGGACTCCCCCGTGCGAGCCAGATCTTGTTGTTCATGATCAGAAGTTCCCGATGAACCAGTCCTTGACCCGGCCCACCGCCGTTTTCATGGAGCCGTTTTTCTGTGCCACCTTGTAGCCGCGCATACGCGCCAGCCGGGCTTCTTCCAGCAAACCCATGACGGTGGCGGCGCGCGGCTGCGCCACCATGTCGGACAGGGCACCGGAATATTTCGGCATGCCGCGGCGCACCGGCTTGAGGAAGATGTCTTCGCCCAGTTCAATCATGCCGGGCATGATGGAGCTGCCGCCGGTGAGCACGATGCCGGAGGACAGCACTTCCTCGCAGCCCGACTCGCGCAGCACCTGGTGCACCAGCGAGAAGATTTCTTCGATGCGCGGCTCGATCACGCCGGCCAGGGCCTGGCGGCTGAGCATGCGCGGGCCACGGTCACCCAGGCCTGGTACTTCGACCTGGGTTTCGGGATCTGCCAGCATCTGCTTGGCGTAACCGCTTTCCACCTTGATGTCTTCCGCGTCCTTGGTCGGCGTGCGCAAGGCCATGGCGATGTCGCTGGTGATCAGGTCGCCGGCAATCGGGATCACCGCCGTGTGGCGAATGGCGCCATTGGTGAAGATGGCCACATCGGTGGTGCCAGCGCCGATGTCGACGCAGGCCACGCCGAGTTCGCGCTCGTCTTCCGTCAAGACGGAGAGGCTGGAAGCCAGTGGATTGAGCATGAGTTGCTCGACTTCCAGGCCACAGCGGCGCACGCACTTGATGATGTTTTCCGCCGCACTTTGTGCGCCGGTGACGATATGCACCTTGGCTTCCAGGCGGATGCCGCTCATGCCGATCGGCTCGCGCACGTCCTGGCCGTCGATGATGAACTCCTGCGGCTCCACCAGCAGCAGGCGCTGGTCGGTCGAGATGTTGATGGCCTTGGCGGTTTCCACCACCCGCGCCACGTCAGCGGCCGTCACCTCGCGGTCCTTCACCGCCACCATGCCGCTGGAGTTGAGCCCGCGGATGTGGCTGCCGGTGATGCCGGTGTAGACACGGGTGATCTTGCAGTCGGCCATCAGCTCGGCCTCTTTCAGCGCCTGCTGGATGCTCTGCACCGTGGCATCGATGTTGACCACCACGCCGCGCTTGAGGCCGTTGCTCGGGGCAATGCCCAAGCCAGCGAGCTTGAGCTCGCCGTTGGGCATGACCTCGGCCACCACCACCATCACCTTGGCGGTTCCGATATCCAGCCCGACGACCAGGTCTTTGTACTCTTTTGCCATATGCGGTCCTGTTCTGTCCTATTTCGCTACTTCTTCTGCACATCCGGCACCAGGGTGCTCACACCCCTGAGCCGAATGGCATAACCCTGGTTGTGACGCAGATCGGCCGACTCCAGCGCGGTGGCCTTGCGGCCATAGCGCGACGTCACCTGCGTCAGCGTCCTGACGAAGCGCTGCGTGCGCTCCACCACTTCTTCTTCCGTCCCGCGCCCGAGCTCAATCACCGCCCCGGTATCCAGCTCGGCACGCCAACTGCCACGTCCGGTCAACTCCAACTGCTCCAGGCCCAGATCGACGCCCTCAAACAGCGGCACCAGCCCGCGGTACATCGCCAGCACCTGGGGTGACTGCCCTTCCGGCCCATTCAGGCGCGGCAGGTCATCCTGCTCGACTTCGCCCACATTGGCCTCGAACACCTCGCCATAACTGTTGATCAGCGTCGAATCGCTCTCCGCGCCCCAGAATCCCACCGGCTGGTGTTCCTGCAGGATCACCTTGAGCCGATTGGGAAACTCGCGCCGCACCACCGCACGGCGTACCCAGGGCACGGCCTCGAAGGCCTGGCGCGCCATGCCCAGGTTGACCGTGAGAAAAGTGCCGCTCAGCCGTGGCGCCACATTGGCACGCAGGGTGACCGCGTTGTTGTGGCTGACATCGCCCAGCACCGACACACCGCGAATCGCAAACAGCGGATGCGCCGCCACCCAGCCCGCCACGGCACCGAACGCCAGCAGCACGAAGCCGACCAGCAGCAGACTGCTGGTCAGGTTCATGAGCTTGACGTCGAGCGGTGCGGGCACGGTGTTCATAGCGCCCCCACGCTTGTCGCTTCGCGTACTGCGCTGCCCCCGAGCGCAGGCATGCCCTGCGCTTTGCTCAGGGCGGGGGCCCTCGCGCCTTGGGACGGCCCGGCGGCACTCATGTTGTTCATACACGCGGCTCCGGGTGGTCGAGCGTGGCGGCCTGCAGCAGCTGCACGCACAGGTCTTCGTAGCTGATGCCGGCGGCACGCGCCGACATCGGTACCAGCGAGTGCCCGGTCATGCCAGGCGCGGTGTTGATCTCCAGCAGGTAGGGCGTTCGCGTGCGGCTGTCGATCATGACGTCGGCCCGCGCCCAGCCACGGCAGCCCAGCACGGCAAAGGCCTTGAGCACCAACTGCTGAATAGCTTCTTCCTCGCCCGCCGGCAGGCCACAGGGCACCAGGTACTGGGTGTCGTCGGTGAAATACTTGTTCTGGTAGTCGTAGTTGCCGCCGGGCGCCACGATGCGGATCACCGGCAGGGCGCGCGCCTGCGCGCCGGCGCCGAGCACCGGCACCGTCACTTCGTCGCCGCTGATGAACTGCTCGCACAGCACCTGTTCGTCCTCTTGCGCCGCCCGCGCATAGGCGGCGTCGCACTGATCCAGGCTGGTCACCTTGGTCAGGCCAATGGAAGAGCCTTCGCGCGCCGGCTTGACGATCATGGGCGCGTCGAGTTCGGCAAACGCCGCCCGTGTGGCCTCGCGACTCGCGACCTTTTTCCACGCCGGCGTGGACAGCCCTTCAGCGCGCCAGATGCGCTTGGTCATGACCTTGTCGATGGCAATGGCAGACGCCATCACGCCCGAGCCGGTGTAGGGAATGCCCAGCAGCTCCAGGGCACCTTGCACCGTGCCGTCCTCGCCGAAGCGGCCGTGCAGGGCAATGAAGCAACGCGTGAAACCATCGCGCTTGAGCGCCCCCAAGTCACGCTCGGCCGGGTCGAAGGCATGGGCATCGACGCCCTTGGCGCGCAGCGCCTGCAGCACACCCGTGCCCGACATGATCGAGATGTCACGCTCTGCGGACGAGCCGCCCATGAGCACCGCGACCTTACCCAGATTGATACCTGACTGACTCATTTCCCTTTTCCTTTGAGCGCTGAAGGCCCGGATGGCTGCACCATTTCAACCACTTTGCCCGGCACGGCGCCGATCGAACCGGCGCCCATGCACATCACCACATCGCCATCGCGCGCGTTGTCGACAATCGCTTGCGGCATGGCGGCGATGTCATCGACAAACACCGGCTCCACCTTGCCCGCCACACGCAGGGCGCGCGTCAGGGCACGGCCGTCGGCGGCCACGATCGGCGCCTCACCGGCGGCATAGACCTCGGCCAGCAGCACGGCATCGGCCTCGCCAATGACCTTGACGAAATCCTCGAAGCAGTCGCGTGTGCGGGTAAAACGATGTGGCTGGAAGGCCAGCACCAGACGTCGCCCGGGAAAAGCGCCGCGCGCGGCCGCCAGCGTGGCCGCCATCTCCACCGGGTGGTGGCCATAGTCGTCGATCACGGTGAACGTGCCGCCATCCTTGGCCGGCAGCTCGCCATAGCGTTGGAAGCGTCGCCCCACACCCTTGAACTCGGCCAAGGCTTTGAGCAGCGCGGCATCGGGAATGTCGAGCTCGGCCGCCACGGCAATGGCCGACAGCGCATTGAGCACGTTATGGCGGCCCGGCAGATTCAACACCACATCGAGATCCGGCAGCACCACGCCGTTGCGGCGCAGCACGGTGAAGTGCATCTGGCCATCGACGGCGCGCACGTTGACGGCCCGCACCTGGGCGCCTTCTTCAAAACCGTAGCTGGTGATCGGGCACGACACCTCGGGCACGATCTCGCGCACCGCCGCATCGTCGGTGCACAGGATGGCCGTGCCGTAAAACGGCATGCGGTGCAGGAAGTCGACGAAGGCCTTCTTCAGGCGACCGAAGTCGTGCCCGTAGGTTTCCATGTGGTCGGCATCGATATTCGTCACCACCGCCATCACCGGCAGCAGGTTGAGGAAGGAGGCGTCCGACTCGTCGGCCTCGACCACGATGTAGTCGCCCTGCCCCAGCCGTGCGTTGGCGCCGGCGCTGTTCAGGCGCCCGCCAATGACGAAGGTTGGGTCCAGCCCGGCCTCGGCCAGCACGCTGGCCACCAGGCTGGTGGTGGTGGTCTTGCCATGCGTGCCGGCAATGGCAATGCCCTGCTTCAGGCGCATCAACTCGGCCAGCATGACGGCGCGCGGCACGATCGGGATGCGCTTCTCGCGCGCCGCCAGCACCTCGGGGTTGTCGGCCTTCACGGCGGTCGACGTCACCACCGCATCGGCCCCCACCACGTTCGCCGGCGCATGACCGACAAAGGTCTGGATGCCCAGCGCCGCCAAGCGCTTGAGCGTGGCGCTGTCGGCCAGGTCGGAACCGGAGATCTGGTAGCCCAGATTCAACAGCACCTCGGCGATGCCGGACATGCCGGAACCGCCGACGCCGACGAAATGAATGTGCTTGATGGCGTGTTTCATGGGCTCAGCTCCTCACACGCGGCCACCACCTGTTGCGTGGCGTCGGTTTTCTTCAGTTGATGCGCCTGCTGCGCCCACTGCAACAGCGTGGGCCGGTCTGTGGTTTGCAACAGCGCGGCAAGTCGTTCAGGTGTCATGTCTTTTTGCGGCAGCAAGTAGCCGGCGCCCTGATCAATCAGGAAGCGGGCGTTGGCGGTCTGGTGGTCATCCACCGCCGCCGGAAAGGGAACAAACAACGCCGCCGCACCGACGGCGGCGATCTCGGTCACGGTGCTGGCACCGGCGCGGCAGATCACCAGATCGGCCTCGGCAAAAGCCTGGGCCGTGTCGTCGATGAAGGGCGTGAGTTCGGCCTGCACACCTGCCGCGGCGTAGTTGGCGCGCAAGGCATCGATCTGCTTGGCGCCGCTCTGGTGAATCACCTGCGGCCGTTGCTCGGCCGGGATCAGCGCCAGGGCACGCGGCACGGTGTCGTTGAGCGCCTTGGCGCCCAGGCTGCCACCGACCACCAACACGCGCAAGGGCCCACTGCGGCCGGCCAGGCGCGCGGCCGGCTCGGCCTGCTTCAGGAACGCTTCGCGCAGCGGGTTACCCACCCATTGCGCCTTCGGCATAGCGCCAGGGAAGGCGGTGAAAACACGATCGGCCACCCCCGCCAGCACCTTGTTGGCCATGCCGGCGATCGAATTCTGCTCGTGCAGCACCAGCGGTTTGCCCAGCAGCACGCTCATCATGCCGGCCGGGAAAGTGATGTAGCCCCCCAGCCCCAGCACCACATCGGGCTTGACACGGCGGATGACCTGGATGCTCTGCCAGAAGGCCTTGAGCAAACGCAGCGGCAGCAGTGCCAGCGTGGCGAAACCCTTGCCGCGCACGCCGGAGAAATCAATCGTCTCGAACGGGAAACCGCGCGGCGGCACCAGCCCGGCTTCCATGCCATGGGCATTGCCCAGCCAGTGCACGCGCCAGCCGCGCTCGCGTAGCGCTTCGGCCACGGCCAAGCCCGGGAAGATATGACCTCCCGTACCGCCCGCCATGACCAGCGCACACTTGCTCATACGCGCCCCCCGTGCATCAACCATGGCGCGTGCCGCACCATGCTGCGCTGCGCGCAGTGTCTATTTTGGTGAGACTGGCAACTCATACCCGACCTCCGTGCATGAGTTGCCTGTTCTCGTAGTCAATGCGCAAAACAACGGCAATGGACACCAGGTTCATCAGGATGGCCGAACCGCCGTAACTCATGAGCGGCAAGGTCAGGCCCTTGGTTGGCAGGGCGCCGAGGTTCACCCCCATGTTGATGAAGGCCTGAAAGCCCATCCAGATGCCCACGCCTTGCGCCACCAGGCCGGCAAACACGCGGTCCAGCGCGATGGCCTGGCGCCCGATGTGCATGATGCGACGCGTCATCCAGAGGAACAAAGCAATGACGCTGAGCACGCCGATCAGGCCAAACTCTTCGCCGATCACGGCCAGCAGGAAGTCGGTATGCGCCTCGGGCAGCCAGTGCAGCTTTTCGACACTGCCGCCCAGGCCGACGCCAAAGATTTCGCCACGGCCAATGGCAATCAGCGAATGCGACAGCTGGTAGCCCTTGCCCAGGGTGAGCTTTTCGTCCCACGGGTTGAGGTAGGCAAAGATGCGCTCGCGTCGCCATTCGCTGAACGCGATCATCATGCTGAACGCCACCACCAGGATGGCGGCGATCAGGAAGAACATGCGGGCATTGACGCCGCCGAGAAACAGAATGCCCATGGCGATGACGGCGATCACCATGAAGGCGCCCATGTCGGGCTCGGCCAGCAGCAGCAGACCGACCACGGCCACCGCGATGCCCATGGGCATGACGGCGCGGAAGAAGCGCTCCTTCACCTCCATCTTGCGCACCATGTAATCGGCCGCATACAGCAGCACCGCGAACTTGGCGAGTTCCGAGGGCTGGAAGTTCATGATCCCCAAGGAGATCCAGCGCCGCGCGCCATTGACGCCCTTGCCCACAAACGGGATCAGCACCGCCATCAGCAGCACGAGCGAGGCGACGAACAACCAGGGCGCCACCTTCTCCCAGGTTTCCACCGGCACCTGGAAAGCAATCAGCGCGGCAACAAAAGCCACCACCAGCGACAGCATGTGGCGCGTCAGGAAATGGGTATGGGCATACCGCGCGAACTTCGGGTTGTCCGGCATGGCGATCGAGGCCGAGTACACCATCACCAGGCCCCAGGCCAGCAGCGCCACAGTGACCCAGACCAGCGGCTGGTCAAAACCCGAAATCCGCGCCGGCGAACCGTTCCCCACGGCCAGCCCGGAGGCGCCGCCCACCCGCACCGGCAGCACATCGGCCCCTGGACGAGTGAAGCCGGCGATCCAGCCGGAGAAGCGTTGCGCCATCGTGTTCACGTCAGGCCCCCTCCAGCCACACCAGCGTCCTGCGCCAGCAGCTGCACGGCATCCACGAAGACGCGCGCACGGTGCTCGTAGTTGTCGAACATGTCAAAGCTGGCGCAAGCCGGCGACATCAGAACCGCATCACCGGCATGGGCGCGTTCGCACGCCAGCTGCACCGCACGCCCCATCGAATCGGCGTCCAGCAGCGGCACGCCACAGCCTTGCAAGGCCTCCCGGAGGGCCGGCGCATCGCGCCCGATCAACACGACCGCGCGGGCATAACGTGCCAGCGGGGCGGCCAGCGGGGCGAAGTCCTGCCCCTTGCCGTCACCGCCCAAAATGACCACCACTTTGCGCTCGGCCCCCAGCCCGGTGAGGGCGGCCACCGTGGCGCCGACATTGGTGCCCTTGCTGTCGTCAAAGTACTCGACCTCGTTCACGATGGCCACCGGTTCCACGCGGTGCGGCTCGCCACGGTACTCACGCAGGCCATAGAGCATGGGCGCCAGCGGGCAGCCTGCGGCCTGCGCCAGCGCCAACGCGGCCAGCGCATTGGTGGCGTTGTGACGCCCGCGGATGCGCAGCGCATCGGCCGGCATGAAACGCTGGATGAACAACTCTTCCTCTGCCTCGCCCTTGCGCTTCTTGCGCGTCTCGTCGGCTTCCTGCGCGCGCACCAGCCAGGCCATGCCGTTGACCACTTCGATGCCGAAGTCGCCCGGGCGCTGCGGCAGCTCGAGCCCAAAGCTCACATACTCGCGCCATTGCGGTTTTTGCAGCTTGACGCGTACCGGCTCGGGCAGCATGGCCATCACCGCCGGATCATCGCGGTTGAGCACCATCAGCGCTTTGTCACCGAAGATGCGCGCCTTGGCGGCGCCATAGGCTTCCATGCTGCCATGCCAATCCAGATGATCCTGGGTCAGATTCAGCACCACGGCGGCCGTCGGCTCGAAGCCCTGCACGCCATCGAGCTGGAAGCTCGACAGCTCCAGTACCCAGACCTCGGGCAGCGTGCCCGCATCGAGGTGTTGGGCCAGCGTGTCCAGCAGGCTGGGACCGATGTTGCCCGCCACTGCCACGGTCTTGCCCGCTTGGGCCACCAGCTGGCCGGTGAGCGAGGTCGTGGTCGTCTTGCCGTTCGTTCCGGTGATCGCCAGCACTTTGGGGGCATAGCCGCGTTCAAGCTGAAGGTCGCGCAGGGCACGGGCAAACAAATCCAGTTCGCCGCCCACCCACAGGCCCATGGCTTGCGCGGCGCTCCACAGCGGCGCCACGCTGTCCGGGCTCAACCCCGGACTCTTGAACACGGCACGGATACCACTGCCTTCGAATATGCCCCCCACGCTTGTCACTTCGTGTACTACGCTGCCCCCCGAGGGGGCCTTCGCGCCTTGGGACGGCCCGGCGGCGCTCAGAAGTGCAGCATCAAACGCACCGCTGACGAAACGTACCTGCGGCAACTCAGCCTGCAACTGGTTCAACTGGGGTGGAGCCTCGCGGGTGTCGGCCACTGTCACATGCGCACCCAGACGCACACACCAGCGGGCCATAGCCAGCCCCGAAGCGCCCAGACCCAGGATGAGAACCTGTTGGCCCTGCAGCGGCGACGCCACGGCTTCATCAGAGGGCTCGGTCACCGCAGGCGCGTCTTCATCTTCACCCTGCGCGACCTCATGAGACGACGCCAGCGCATCCTGCGCCGATGCGGTCGGCGCAGCTTTCTCAGGTGTACCCACCTCGGCAAACAATTGCGCCACAAAGGCCGCTGCATCGCTCGCGGCCGTCAGCGTCTGCGGCAGTGGTCGCGCCACTTTCGTGCTGGCCACCTCAGCGGGCGCCTGGACCGCTTCTGGAACGGAAGGCAGCGGTGCCGGTTCCGTCGACGGCCTGTGCGTGGACAACTCAGACACCTCACCAACCGCCGATGCAGACTCCGGCGTTGGCACGTGCACCGGCATCACCTCCGCCGGAGGCGGTGCGGGCACATCGCTGGGGTTGAGCGGTTCGTTCGGGTTCATCGCAGTTTCAAAGTCGACAGGCCGATCAGGCACAGCAGCATGGTGATGATCCAGAAGCGCACCACCACCTGCGTTTCCTTCCAGCCGCTCTTCTCGAAATGGTGGTGCAGCGGCGCCATCTTGAACAGGCGCCGGCCCTCGCCGTATTTCTTCTTGGTGTACTTGAACCAGGTGACCTGCAGCATCACGGACAGCGCCTCGACCACGAAGATGCCGCCCATGATGGCCAGCACGATCTCCTGGCGCACGATCACGGCAATCGTGCCCAGGGCACCGCCGAGCGCCAGTGCGCCGACGTCACCCATGAACACCTGCGCCGGGTGCGTGTTGAACCAGAGAAAGGCCAGCCCCGCGCCGGCCATGGCCGAGCAGAAGATCAGCAGTTCGCCCGCGCCCGGGATGTGCGGGAAAAACAGGTACTTGGAGTAGACAACGCTGCCGGTGACATAGGCAAACACCCCCAGCGACGAACCCACCATGACCACCGGCATGATGGCCAGACCATCGAGGCCATCGGTGAGGTTGACGGCATTGCTGGAGCCCACGATCACGAGGTAGGTCATGATGACAAAACCGAACACCCCCAGCGGGTAGCTCACCTCCTTGAAGAAGGGCAACATCAGACCGGCCTTGGGCGGCAGGTTGACGTCGAAGCCTGAGCGCACCCAGGTGATGAAGAGCTCCAAAACGCGCAGGTTGCTGCTCTCCGAAATGCTGAACACCAGATACAGCGCCGCCATCAGGCCGATCACGGACTGCCAGAAATACTTCTCGCGCGAGCGCATGCCTTCCGGGTCCTTGTTGACCACCTTGCGCCAGTCATCGACCCAGCCGATGGCGCCAAAACCGAGCGTGACCAACAGCACGATCCAGACAAAGCGATTGGAGAGGTCGAACCACAGCAGGGTGGAAATGGCGATCGACAGTAGGATCAGCACCCCGCCCATGGTGGGTGTGCCGCTTTTGCTCAGGTGCGACTCCATGCCGTAGCCGCGCACCGGCTGGCCAATCTTGAGTTCGGCCAGGCGGCGTATCACATAGGGGCCGGCCACCAGGCCCATCAGCAACGCGGTGAGCGCCGCCATGACGGCGCGGAAGGTCAGGTACTGGAACACCCGGAAAAAACCGAATTCGGGTGAGAGTGACTGAAGCCACTGGGCTAGGCTAAGCAGCATGGATTTCTTCCTTATTCGGTTGTGCATGCGCCGTGATGGCCTGCACCACCCGCTCCATCTTCATGAAGCGCGAGCCCTTGACCAGCACACTGCCCAGGCCAGGCAGTGCAGCAAGCACCGCCGCATTGAGCGCGTCCACCTGATTGAAATGCTGGCCGGCACCGAAGGAGCGAACCGACTCGAGCGACAATTCGCCCATGGCATAGAGCGCGTCGATACCACGGTTGCGGGCGTACTCGCCCACCTCGGCATGAAAGCGCGGCCCTTCATTGCCGACTTCGCCCATGTCGCCCAGCACCAGCAGGCGCGGCCCCGGCAGCCCGGCCAGCACGTCGATGGCGGCGCGCACGGAATCGGGGTTGGCGTTGTAGGTGTCGTCCACCAGCGTGACCGGCTTGCCCGCAACGGACACAGCCAGTGCGCGCGAACGGCCTTTGACCGGCTCGAAGGCGCCCAGTCCGCGGGCAATGTCAGCCAGCGGCACCCCGGCGGCCAACGCGCAGGCCGTCGCCGCCAGTGAGTTCTTGACGTTGTGCAACCCGGCCACGCGCAGGGCATAGTTCAACGTGCCAGCCGGTGTATTCGCCTGCACGTGCCAAGCACCGTCCGACCATTCGGGCGCGGCACAGGTGACGTCGGCCACCTGGCTGTCGGCCGTGATGGCAAATGTCATCTGCGCCCGCGTGCCGGCCAGTTGGTGCCACAGCGGACTGTAGACATCGTCCGCCGGGAACACGGCCACGCCGCTGGCGCCCAGCGCCTCGATGACCGAGCCGTTTTCACGCGCCACCGCCTCGATCGTGGCCATGAACTCCAGATGTTCGCGCTGCGCATTGTTGACCAGCGCCACCGTCGGCTGAGCGATGGCCGAGAGCAGCGCAATTTCACCGGGATGGTTCATGCCGAGCTCGACCACCGCCACCTCATGACTGGCACGCAGTCGCAGCACGGTCAGCGGCACGCCGATATCGTTGTTCAGGTTGCCCTGCGTGGCCAGCATGGTCTGCGGCTTGCAGACCCGCAGAATGGACGCGATCATCTGCGTCACCGTGGTCTTGCCGTTGCTGCCGGTGACGGCGATCAGCGGCAGTTTGAACTGCGCGCGCCAGCCGGCGGCGAGCTGCCCCAGGGCCAGCTTGCTGTCAGCCACCACCACGCCGGGCAGACCGGCCTGCGTCAGCGCGGCCTCGCCAGAACCCTGGCAAATCGCGGCCACCGCGCCCTTGGACTTGGCCTCGGCCAGGAAGTCATTGCCATCAAATCGTTCACCCTTGAGCGCCACAAACAGGTCGCCCGGCGCCAGGGTGCGGGTATCGGTGTGCACGCGCTGCACGCTCACGCCGCCATCACCCACGAGTTGCGCGCCGGCCATCCACTGGGCCGCCTGCCGCAAAGTCATCATGGCGCTCATGTTGGCACTCATGCGTGCGCTCCTTGCTGCGTTGCCGCCCGAGCCCGCAGGGCTTTTTGCACTTCGGCCCGATCGGAAAACGGCAGCCGTTGGCCGGCAATTTCCTGGTAGCCCTCATGACCCTTGCCAGCGACCAGCACCACATCCTGCGGGCTGGCCTGCTGCAATGTCCAGGCAATCGCCTGAGCACGATCGCTTTGCACACTCACCGTCTTGCAGCCTTCCAGCCCCAGCAGGATCTGGCTGATGATGGCTTCGACTTTTTCACGGCGCGGGTTGTCGCTTGTCACCACAACCTGGTCCGCATGCTGCGCCGCCATCGCCCCCATCAACGGGCGCTTGACCGGATCGCGGTCGCCGCCGCAACCGAATACGCACCAGAGCTGGCCGCCACGCTGCGCCGCCATGGGGCGCAAGGCCTGCAAGGCCTTGGCCAGGGCGTCCGGTGTATGGGCATAGTCCACCGCCACAAAAGGAATGGCCCCCACGCTTGCCACTTCGTGTGCGGCACTCACCCCCGTCTCCAGCCTCACGACTTCCATGCGCCCCGGCACCGGGTGCAGGTCATGGCAGGCCCGCACGGCAGCGGCCAGCGGCACGCCCAGCGTGCGCATGGCGGCGATGACGCCCAGCAAATTGGAGACGTTGTAGTCGCCGATCAGTTGCGTGGCCAGCACATGCTGCTCGGCACCTTCGCAAACCGTGAAACGCAGCCCCGCACCTTCGAGCGCGATGTCGCGGGCCGTCAGACGCGCGGCACCTTGGCAGGACACCGTCCACAGGTCCAGCGGCCGCTCGACCAGCACGGCAGCCAGCGCCACGCCTTGCTCATCATCCAGATTAATCACCGCGGCCTGCAGCCCCGGCCAGTCGAACAGGGCCGCCTTGGCTTGCCAGTAGGCGGCCATCGAGCCGTGGTAGTCGAGATGGTCCTGTGTGAAGTTGGTGAAGATGGCGGTACGAATCCAGCTGCCATCCAGGCGCCGCTCTTGCACGCCAATCGACGATGCCTCGATGGCACAGGCCTGCAAGCCTTCGTCAACGAAGCGGCGCAAAGTCTGCTGTACCAGCACCGGGTCGGGCGTGGTCAGGCCCGTGCTCACCAATTGGCTTACCGCGTCAGCCGGGGCGCCCGCTTGCGGCACCCGTCCAATGCCCAGTGTGCCGATCAGGCCGCACGGGATCGGCGCCGGCAGCGATGACAGCGCTTGCGCCAGCCACCAGCTGGTGGAGGTCTTGCCGTTGGTGCCGGTCACAGCCAGCACGGCCAATTCTTTCGAGGGCTCGGCGTAATAGGCTGCGGCAATCGGGCCGCTGGCCGCCTTGAGATCCGGGTAGGCCGCAACCTGTTCCGTGTCGAAATGAAAACTATCGACACCGGTTTGCTCGACCAGGCAAGCGGTCGCCCCGTGGGACAAAGCGGCCTTCACGTGCTGACGGGCATCGGTCGCCGCACCGGGCCAGGCGATGAAGCCATCGCCGCCCTGCACCTTGCGGCTGTCGGTCTGCAGCGTGCCCGTGACATGCGCGCGCAGCCATTGCGCCGCCTGGACAGGGGTGTGGAAGGCGCGCATCAGAAGCTCTCCTCCACGGCCTTGGCCACAATCTGTGGCTTGACGTCCATGTCGGGCTGCACGCCCATCATGCGCAAGGTCTGCTGCACCACTTCGCTGAATACCGGTGCCGCCACCGCACCACCGAAATACTGACCGGCGCTGGGCTCATCCACCATGACCGCGACGATGATGCGCGGCTTGTCAATCGGTGCCATGCCGGTAAACCAGGCGCGGTACTTGTTGCTGGCATAGCTGCGCCCAATCTGCTTGTGCGCCGTGCCCGACTTGCCGCCGACGGAAAAACCGATCGTCTGCGCCTTCGGTCCGGTGCCGCCCGGGCCGGCCGCCATTTGCAGCATCTTGCGAATCTGGCTGGCCGTCTTCGCGGACAGCACCTGCACCCCTACCGCGGGTTCGCTGCTCTTGAGCATGGTGACGGGGATGATCTGACCGTCATGCGCAAACACGGTGTAGGAACGCGCCATCTGGAACAGCGAAGCCGACAGGCCATAGCCGTAGGACATGGTGGCCTGCTCGACCGGGCGCCAGGTCTTGTAGGGACGTAGTCGACCTGAAGCCACACCTGGAAAACTGAGCTGCGGCTTTTGGCCAAAGCCGGCAGCCGAGAAGATCTCCCACATCTCGCGCGGCTGCATCTGCATGGCAATTTTGGTGGTGCCCACATTGCTGGACACCTGGATCACCTGCTCGACCGTCAGCGGCCCGTGGGGATGCGAGTCATGGATCGTCGACCCCGTGATCGTGACACTCCCGGGCGCCGTCTGGATCACGGTGTCAGGCTTGACGCGTCCGGTTTCCAGCGCCAGACCGATCGTGAACGGCTTCATGGTCGAGCCCGGCTCGAACACATCGGTCAGTGCGATATTGCGCAACTGCGCACCCGTCAGGTTCTGGCGCTTGTCCGGCACGTAGCTGGGGTAATTGGCCAGCGCCAGCACCTCGCCGGTCATCGCATCGAGCACCACCACGCTGCCCGCCTTCGCCTTGTTATCCCGCACCGCATCCCGCAGCTTCTGGTAGGCGAAGTACTGCACCTTGCTGTCGATGCTGAGCTGCACATCGCGCCCGTCCACCGGCGGCACCTGCTCACCCACATCCTCCACCACCCGACCCAGCCGGTCCTTGATGACGCGGCGTGACCCGGCGCGGCCCGCCAGCGACTTGTCGAAAGACAGCTCCACGCCCTCCTGGCCATTGTTTTCCACGTTGGTGAAGCCCACCACGTGCGCTGCGGCCTCGCCCTCGGGGTATTTGCGCTTGTATTCCTTGCGCTGGTAAATGCCCTTGATGTTCAGGGCGGCAATCTGCTTGGCCACCGGTTCGTCGACCTGGCGCTTGATCCAGACGAAGGTCTTGTCTTCGTCTTCCAGTTTTTTGTTGAGGTCAGCCAGCGGCATATCCAGCAACTTGGCCAGCCGCTGCAATTGCGCCTTGTCGCGATCCACGTCTTCCGGAATGGCCCAGATGCTGGGCGCCAGCACACTGGATGCCAGGATCAAGCCATTGCGATCAAGAATACGGCCGCGACTGGCCGGCAGCTCCAGCGTGCGGGCGAAGCGCACCTGGCCCTGCTTCAGAAAGAAGTCGTTGGACAGCACCTGGATGTAGGCCGCTCGCGCCGCCAGACCTGCAAAACCGATGGCAATGGCCGCCACAATGAACTTGCTGCGCCACACCGGCGTGCGGCTGGCCAGCAGCGGGCTGGAGGTATAGAGGATGCTGCGGCTCATTGCACGCGCCCCCTGATTTCCTGCCGCAGCTTGCGACTCTCGCCGCCACCCTCGCCCCCCGCGGCCGGCAGCGCCGTGTAGTTGACGTAATGCGTGATGGCGGGTGTCGCCACCCGCATCTGCAACTGTTCCTTGGCCAGCTTTTCCACCCGCAGCGGCGTGGCCTGGGCCCGCTTCTCAACCTCCAGCTGCTCGCGCTCAGCTTCCAGCTTGCGCGCCTCGAACAGCGATTTGTCGATTTCCGTGAACAAGCGCCGCGACTCGTACTGCACGCTCACCAGATAGAGCGCACTGGCCAGCACCGCCAACAACAGCACGGCATTGAGCCGGGTCATGATGATGACCCCACAATGGCCCATGAACGCGTGGCGCTCATGCGTCCATCCTTTGCGCCACGCGCATGATGGCGCTGCGGGAGCGCGGGTTGCCGACCACTTCCGCCGCACTGGGCTTGATACGATCGAGCGCCCGCAGCTTCATGAGCTTGGGCGCCGCGAAGGGCGCACGCCGATCGTAGACCTCGCGCGAATGCTGCGCGATGAATTGCTTGACGATGCGATCTTCCAGCGAATGGAAACTGATCACCACCAGCCGCCCTCCGGGTCGCAGCACATCCAGGCTGGCCTCTAGCGCCTGTTGCAGCTCTTCAAGCTCGGCGTTGATGAAAATCCGAAGAGCCTGAAATGTGCGCGTTGCAGGGTTCTGGCCCGACTCGCGGGTTTTGACCGTGTCAGCCACGAGCTGGGCCAGCTCGGTGGTGGTTGAAATTGGGCCCCGTGCCTGTCGGCGAGCAACAATCGCCTTTGCAATTGGGCCAGCAAACCGTTCTTCACCGTATTCACGTATCACCTCCGCAATTTGAGTGGTTTCGGCCGTCGCCAACCACTGCGCCACACTTTGGCCGCGCGTGGTGTCCATGCGCATGTCCAGCGGTCCCTCGAACCGGAAACTGAAACCCCGCTCGGGGTTGTCGATCTGCGGCGAACTCACGCCCAGATCCATGAGCAGACCGTCCACACTGGCCGGCGGCAGCTCGCTCAAGTTCTTGAAGCCCTGGTGGCGGATGGCAAAGCGCGGGTCGTCGATGTGCTGCGCCTCGGCAATGGCCATCGGATCCTTGTCGAAGGCGATCAGCCGCCCTTGGGGCGACAGCCTCGAGAGAATCAAGCGTGAATGCCCGCCACGACCGAAGGTGGCATCGACATAGGTGCCATCGGCAGGCGATGCGTCGTCCGCCTGCGCATCCGGCTTGTTGAATAAGGCTTCGACGGCTTCGTTCAACAAGACGGTGGTATGTTTCCATGAGGAGGTTTCCACCGTCTACCTTCAGAAGGAAAAATCCTTGAAGACGTCGGGCATCTCGCCCTGCATCGCCTCGGCCTCCTGGGCCTCATAGGTCGCCTTGTCCCAAAGTTCGAAATGGTTGCCCATGCCCAGCAGCATGGTGTCCTTGGCGATACCGGCGGCAGCGCGCAATTCAGGCGAGACCAGCACCCGGCCGGTGCCGTCCATCTCCACATCCATGGCGTTGCCCAGAAAGATGCGCTTCCACCACTGCGCGGCCATCGGCAGGGCAGCAATGCGCTCGCGGAATTTCTCCCACTCGGGACGCGGGAAGACCATGAGACAGCCGTGCGGGTGCTTGGTGATGGTGAGCTGACCCGATGCCGTGGCGCTGAGCACGTCACGGTGCCGGGTCGGCACAGACAGCCGCCCCTTGGCATCCAGACTCAGTGACGATGCACCTTGAAACACAGCAACAAACCCCTATAGAACCAATTGACCAGCGCATGGAAAATGCCGAGGCACTTTTCACCACTTAATTGCACTTTTTTGCACTGTATCAGCAAATCCATACGATGCAAGGGGGGAGCCGAGAAAAATTTCAATGAAATCAAGGACTTAGAAGCGATTCCGGAGAAAATCCAAGGATAAAAATCGTTCTAAATTAAGCACTTAGCGCGCGATATGAATGTGATGCTTGAAGCACTGGCAGTGGCCAAAAAAGGCTCACAAAATGTAACGAGAGCGGTCCTCGTCGCGACGCCAATCGATCAGGCTCGCCGAGCGTCACGTGCTGCGTGGCACGACCCGGGCATGTTCGTTGATGCCGATCACGTTGAAGAAGGCCGCGACAATGCGATTGACCTCCCGGAACTGCACCTGACAGCCTTGGGTCTCCTGGGTTATCACCCAGTTCAGAATGCTGCCGGCAGCCGAGAAATCGACACGGATCAGGTGCGCACAGGAAATCACCAAGCGGTTGCTGCCATCCAGGCCGGCCTCCAGCCGGCGCAAAGCGTCCGCCGCGTCACCCACAATCTCGCCGGAGAGTTCGACCCGCACGGCATCGGCCGCCGCTTCCTGGCCGTGGGCCGAATCGCTCCAGACAGAGCGCTCCGACAACTTGAAATCCTCCACCGTCACGGCAGCGACCGCACCGGCACCATTCAGCTGGCAGGTGCACCGGGCCTCCTGCCAGGAGGGCGGCGAAACCTCGAAAGTCACGCAATACTCAAGCGCGACCAACTCAAACTCATCCTGCAGGTGCATCATGCGCAACGCGTCCATCCGCAGTTGCCAGCACTTGGGGCTCACGCGCTTGTCTCCGGAAGGGGTCAAGGCGCGCAACGCAGCATGGAGGCTCTCGTAGCCACGAAATACCAGTTGTACCGGCGTTGCGCACCAAGCGCCAAACAACTGGGTCAAGGCATCGACGGCATCGGGCGCCATCGTCACCAAACCGCTCCAGTCGAGATACCACGGCGCAGCGCTGCTTGACAGCACGGCCTGGAGTTGTGCCACAGCCTGCGCCGTCAACGGCTCGTGGCAGGTCCAAATCGGCTCCCGTGCCGGGGCGGGAGCAAGGCCGCCCGCACCCACCGACTCGCTTTTTTTGTGTCCCAGCAAATCTGGCGTCGAGAACCAGGCGGGGGCTGAGCGACCAAAGCGATTGGCGAAGTCAAGCGCCACACTGTCAAAACGGGCTTGTTGCCCGGTCGCGCGATACAGATCAAACAGGGCCGCCATCCAGGCTTCTGCCAGTTCGGGGCGCAGATTGTCGCCCTGTAAGGCATGGAGCAAACCCGACTCGGCACCCGCATCATCCCCATTGGCAAAGCGGATGGCCGCCTCCTCCAGATCCGGATCGGTCAGACTATCGGTCAACTCCACAGCGAACAGCTTGGAGCTTGCAAATCCAGCCCCGATGGAAATCGCCTCACCAAGCGCAGGGGTCGTCGTCGCGGCCCGGCTGGTGAGCGGCAAGCTGTCTTGCAAGTGCATCGGGCCTGGCACGGTCACTGCCTGCCCCATTTGGGTGGGCGAAAATTCTGCGGAAGACGCATCCCAGTCCGAGGCCAGCCCCAATGCCGAGGCCTCGGTCTGCGCAAACAGGCTGTCATCGGCTTGCGGCCTGGCACCCGCTTGGTATCCCGGGGCCGGTTGGGACGTGATCGCAGGGCCCGTAGGGGCAACAGACTCCTCCTGTCGGCCCTTCCACCACTGCCGAGACATCTGCGCCTCGATCTCGTCGATCTTCTTGAGGGTTTCGGCCCGATCATCCAGGTTGGAGGGGATGCTGCTGAGAAACAGCGAGGCCCGCCCCGCCTGGTCAGCACTGGATAGCGGCTCGCGCCGGCGCAGCTTGCGCAGATGATCGAATTCACGCTTGCGGACAAAGTCGTTTTGCCGCTTGCGCTCAATCATCTCCTTGAGCGACTCCTTGCTGTAACCGCTATCGGGTTGCGGCTCGTGCTGATCCAACTCCGACCAGTCCTTGGTCGGATTGCGGACAAACTTCGCCACCTTGGACAACAACCCGGAGGGAGAATCGCCTTTGGCCATGTCTCTCGTTCAAAGTGAGACCTGAATACCTCAGGCTCAGTCCCCGAACATTTTCTGCTTGAGTTCGCGGCGTTGCTGGGCTTCCAGCGACAGGGTCGCCGTCGGTCGTGCCAGCAAACGCCCCACCCCGATGGCTTCACCGGTCTCATCGCAGTAACCGTAGTCGTTCGCATCAATACGGGTAATGGATTGTTCGATCTTCTTGAGCAGCTTGCGCTCACGGTCGCGCGTGCGCAACTCAAGCGCATGTTCTTCTTCAATGGTGGCGCGATCAGCCGGATCAGGCACAACCACCGTATCTTCACGCAGATGCTCGGTGGTTTCACCCGCATTGCTCAGGATGTCCTGCTTGAGTTGCATCAAGCGATGGCGAAACGCGGCAAGCTGCGCGTCATTCATGTATTCGCTATCGGGCATCGCCAGCAGCTCAGCGTCAGTCAGCTGACTGGCCGGCTTGCTTTTCCAGTTGTTGGCGAGCTTGGGGTCTTTTTTAATCGCCGAGGGAAGCGGCGGAGCAATCAGGGTAGGAGGCATGGTTTGCGCGTAACTGGATTTGGCGGCGGTAGAAGCCACCGCCTGGGCCATGGATGGAACAGTCAATTGGGCCAGGCGAGACGAGGGTCGTCCTGCCCGGGCAACCGACGAAGTGGATGCCGGCACCACCGGTGCTGCTGGCACGCGGGCAATGGTTGCGACAGCTGCCGGAACTGCCTTTGGGGCTACCGGCGATTTGGCGGCCGTTTTGAGGGGCGCCTTGGTCTCCGGTTTGGTTTTGATCACTGGCTTGGCAGCGGCTTGCGCCTTGACCGCCGATTGAATGGTTTTGGTGACCGTCTTTACCGGCGTTTTGACGCCCGACTTGGCGGCAGGCTTGCTGGCACCAGGTTTGGCCGCCTTGAAGGCGGCTTTGGTCACCGGCTTGGCGGGCGCGGCAGTTTTGGCCTTGACCGCTGGTTGAGCGGCTTTGGCAGCCGTCTTTACCGGCTTGGCAACAGGCTTGCTGGCACCAGGTTTGGCCGTCTTCACAGCACCCTTGGCTACCGGTTTGGCAGCAGGCTTGGCTTTGGCAGCTGGCTTGACCTTGACGGCCGGCTTGGCTTTGGCTGCCGGTTTGGCAGCGGCCTTGCTGGCTGGCTTGGTCTTGGCAGCCACGGTTTTGGCTTTGGAAGACACGGTTACCTTTCCTGGTTTAGCTTTCACTTATTGTCTCCTCGCAGTTTGTCTGCGCATGCATCTCGTTGGCAAACATGCCGTAAACCGGGCTCGACATGTCTTTCGCTGCCTGTTGTTATACCCTTATTGCAGCCCCTTCGGCGGCTGCCCCGAGAGTTTTTTACCGGCGCGCGAGTGTACAGCTTTTAGACCGCTCGAAACCATCAGTGGCGAAACAGAGACAAGCGCCAGCCCCAGTACCGGGCCAGCACTCGCGCCGTGTCAGACCAGGCTCTGCTCCAGGCCCTGCAGGAAAATGTCCTTGGGCAAATCAATCCCGATGAACACCATCTTGCTGCTGCGTTGCTCGCCCTCCGCCCACTGGGGGCCCAGGTCGCTACCCATGAGCTGGTGCACGCCCTGGAAGATCACCTTGCGATCGGTGCCCTTCATGTTGAGCACCCCCTTGTAGCGCAACATGCGCGGACCGTAGATGTTGACGATGGCACCCAGGAAGTCCTCCAGCTTGGCCGGATCGAAGGCGCGGTCGGAACGGTAGACGAAGCTCTTCACATCATCATCGTGATGATGGTGGTGGCCCTGTCCATGTTGGTGCGAAGGATGGTCGCAGTGCTCGCCATGTTCGTGCTCATGGTGATCGTGACCATGCGCGTGCGCCTCCTCTTCCTTGAGGAAGTCGGGGTCGATCTCCAGCTTGGCGTTGAGGTTGAAGCCGCGCAGGTCAAACACCTCGCTCAGGGCCACATCACCGAAATGCACGGCCTTTTGCGGTGCACGCGGGTTCATGTGCTTCAGACGGTGCATCAGGGCATCGGTTTCCTCGGCCGACACCAGATCGGTCTTGCTGATGAAGATCTGGTCGGCAAAGCCGACCTGGCGGCGCGCCTCCTGCCGGTCGTTGAGCTGTTGGGCCGCGTGTTTGGCATCCACCAAGGTGATGATGGAGTCGAGCAGGAAACTCTCGGCAATTTCGTCGTCCATGAAAAAGGTCTGCGCCACCGGCCCCGGATCGGCCAGTCCGGTGGTCTCGATCACCACGCGCTCGAAATCGAGTTCACCCTTGCGCTTTTTCTGGGCCAGGTCCTGCAAGGTGGCGCGCAGGTCTTCGCGGATGGAACAGCAGATGCAACCGTTGCTCATCTGGATGATCTGCTCGTTGGTGTCGGCCACCAGGATTTCGTTGTCGATGTTTTCCGCGCCGAATTCGTTTTCGATCACGGCGATCTTCTGGCCATGGGCTTCTTCCAGCACGCGCTTGAGCAGCGTGGTTTTGCCGGAGCCGAGGAAGCCGGTCAGGATGGTGGCGGGGATGAGACTCATGGGGTGTACCAATCGAAAGGGAGAAACTGGGCCATTGCGCCTGGTGGCGGGCCCCGGGGAAGTTGTCAGATGGGGGAGTTTAGCGGCTTAATCAAGAGGCGGCTTGGGGAAGGATTTGCACGTGAAAACTCAGGCTGGCGCCACTCGGCTGGATGGGTCAGCGCGCTGGGCGTCCGTACTGGTCCGCGAGCGTGCGCCGGAGAACGGGTGTCCCGGGCCACCTGGCGTGCCCACCAAGCACGCCACGAAAAGCACCTCACCTCACCCTAAAGGGGCGAGGGAGTCCAAGTTTCAGAGCTTGCGCATCACCACCAGCCCCTTGAGGTACTCGCCCTCGGGGAAGTTGATGGTCATCGGGTGGTCGGGCGCGCCGCCCATGCGTTCACTGATGTAGCCGTCCACCCCGGCGTCCGAGCCGGCCGAGGCCACGATCTTGTGGAACAGGTCGGCGCTGATGCCGCCCGAGCAGGAGTAGGTGAACAGCACGCCGCCGGGCTCCAGGATCTTGAAAGCCAGCCGGTTGATGTCCTTGTAGGCGCGCGCGGCCCGCTCGGCGTGCGCCACCGTAGGCGCGAACTTGGGCGGATCGAGCACGATGGCGTCAAAGGTCCGCCCCTCCTGCGCGAACTGGCGCAGCGAGGCATTGACGTCCGCGTCCATGAAGGTGGCACGCGCCGCGTCAAAGCCGTTGAGTGCCACATTGGCGGCGGCACGCTCGATTGCCGGGCCGGAGGAGTCGATGGACGTCACATGCGCGGCGCCACCCGAGAGTGCAGCCACCGTGAAGCCGCCGGTGTAGCAGTAGCAGTTGAGCACGCGCTGAAAATCAAGCCGGCGCGCGTAATCGGAAAACTTCTTGCGGCTGTCGCGCTGGTCCAGGTAGAAGCCGGTCTTGTGGCCCAGGGCGATGTCGAGCCCGAGTTGCCAATCGTGTTCGCGCAACACGCGCTCCGTGGTCCCTTCCCCGCGCAGCCAGCCAGCCGCTTCAGTCAAACCTTCCAAACCGCGCGAACTGGCGTCGGAACGTTCGTAGAGCTGTGTGAGGCCAGTCTCGGCCAGCAAGGCATCGATCAACACGGTCTTCCAGCGCTCGGCCCCACTGGAGAGGAACTGCGCCACCAGCGTGTCGCCATAGCGGTCCACGATCAGCCCCGGCAGACCATCGGATTCGCCATGAATCAGCCGCATGCCGTCACTTTGAACGTCAAACCGGGCCCGCGCCCGGATGGAGCGCTGAACCACCGCCGTGAAAAAGGCCGCATCAATGCGTTGCTGCTCGTCAAAACTCCAGACCCGCGCCCGGATTTTCGAATTCGGGCTGAACGATGCCCAAGCCAGAAACTCGCCGGTGTGTGACTCCACCCGCACCGTTTCGCCGCCATCCCCGCCACCTTTGGCAATGGCCGATTCAAAAATCCAGGGGTGGCGGCGCAGCAGCGAACGCTCTTTCCCTTCTCGCAGTCGAATTGTTTTCATGTCGGAATTCTGCCACCCGCCCCGTCTGTGACCTTTTTGTCTGCCGCGCCTCGATCCGTTCTGCCCGCTACGAGACACCACACAACCCGTGGCGCAAATGGTATAAAAGAATTGGTCCTTGGGCGCATTCGCGTTTTTCTAATGCGGCGTCTTCAGGCCTCGACAAAAACCATGGGGTGCTTCACGCGCCACCATCAGGAGGAGACAGACATGAATTTCTTCGGCAATTTCAAGATCGGCCAGCGCTTAGGTCTGGGCTTCGTGGCTGTACTGGTCCTGCTGGCCGGCATCGTGGCCAGCGGCATCTACCAGTTCGTCCAACTCAAGCGACTGGCCGAGACGGTCAGTTACCAAGCCAGCCTCTCCTCGACGGCACAAGAATGGAAGGCCTCCACCACGCTCAACCTGGCGCGCGTGATGGCGGTCGCCAAATCCGAGAACAACACCGCCCTGTCCGACTATCTGCAACCGCAGATGCGAGACCTCACGGCGCGCATCAACGAATTGCAGAAGCAGCTTGAAGTCGCATTGACCAGCCCCGAAGAAAAAAAGATGCTGGCTGACATCGCCGACAAGCGCAAGACCTATATCGCCATACGCACCGACATATTCAAGCTGTTCAAAGACAAGGATGCGTCCGCCATCGCGGCCGTGGACGCCAAGCTCGCGCCCGCCTCCGACACCTATTTGAAAAGTATCGCCACCTTGTCGAGCTATCTGGAAAAGGCCCAGAACGACGCGGTGACGGATGTCAGCGCCCAGGTTACCCAAGCTGAGATGCTGTTGGCGGTGCTGGGTGTTCTGGCCTGGCTGATGGGCGGCGCTGCGGCCTGGTGGATCACCCGCTCCATCACGGTGCCGGTGCGCCATGCCGTCGAAGTGGCACAAAACGTGGCCACCGGTGATCTGTCGCGTCAACTGACCGTCACCGGCAAAGATGAGATGGCCCAGCTGCTGCGTGCCCTCGCGTCCATGCAATCCAGCCTAGCCCGGGTGGTGGAAACCGTGCGCGATGGCTCCCAGAGCGTGGCCAACGCCAGCACGGAGATTGCACAAGGCAACCATGACCTGTCAGCTCGCACCGAGGCACAAGCGGCCGCATTGGAAGAAACGGCGGCCTCAATGGAGGAGCTGGATTCCACCGTCAAGCAAAACGCCGACAGTGCCCGCCAGGCCAACTTATTGGCACAAAATGCGTCGACCGTGGCGGTCAAGGGCGGCGAGGTGGTGGCCGAAGTGGTGAACACCATGAAAGGCATCAACGACGCCTCGAAGAAAATTGCCGACATCATCAGCGTGATCGATGGCATTGCCTTCCAGACCAACATCCTGGCCTTGAACGCGGCCGTGGAAGCCGCCCGGGCCGGCGAGCAGGGCCGCGGCTTTGCCGTGGTGGCCTCCGAGGTTCGCTCCCTGGCCGGGCGCAGCGCGGAAGCCGCCAAGGAGATCAAGACCCTCATCACCGACAGCGTCGAACGGGTCGAGCAGGGCTCGGCGCTGGTGGACCAAGCCGGCATCACCATGGACGAGGTGGTCAGCAGCATCCGCCGCGTCACCGACATCATGGGCGAGATCAGCGCCGCCAGCTCCGAGCAGAGTCAGGGCGTCACCCAAGTCGGTGAAACCATCACGCAGATGGACCAGACCACACAACAAAATGCCGCCATGGTCGAAGAGATTGCCTCCACCGCTTCCAGCCTGAAGTCGCAAGCCGAGCAACTGGTGCAAGCCGTCAGCGTGTTCAAGCTCTAATCTGGCCCTCGTAAAAACGGGGTTGCCAAGAAGCCCCAGCCTGTCGCGTTCATGCGAGGGGATGGCGGGCTTGCCAGAGTCAAGTAACCCAATCCAGGTTCCGGGCCCTGCGCCCATTCGAGTCAGGCCCCAAGCGGCCTGACTTCCCCCCTCTGAATTCGCGCCTCTTCTTTTGAACTGTCGTGCCTTTGACCAGGGCTGTCAGCATTTACGCGACCGTCATCGGCTTGTCACCGGCTGACGCTGAAATAGCCGAGATCGGCACGGCACTTGCTTGTCAGCCAGTGGCGACATGAAGCCACGGTCTCTTTGCGCACTTATTTGGGAAGTAAAAACAACATGCATTTTTTGGACAACATGAAAATATCGACGCGACTCATCCTGGGCTTCGCCTGCATCACGGCGATGATTGCCCTGATGGGGCTGCTGTTCAATGGAAAAATCAACCAAGTCCAAAGCGAGTTCCAGAACGTCGCCGAGAGCAGCTACCCGAAAGTCATGGCCATCCAGCAACTCAAGTCGCTGGTGCAGGACAACGGTACCTCCATGCGCAACCTGTTCATCATGGCTGACCCACCCGAGATCAGGAAGCAACTTGACAACATGGTCGAGATCAGCAAATCCATCAGCACCCTTTTCGACCAGCTCAGCAAGACCGCCACGACCAGCGATGGCCAGCTGACACTGGCCAAGCTCCGCGACGCACGCGCGGCTTACACCGCCAGCCGTCGCGCCATGGTTGAACAGTTCAACCAGGGCCAGCTGGAAGCCGCCCGCGCCACACTGCAGGACGACGTTTTATTCAAGCAACAGAACTACCTGAAAGTCCTGGACGACATGATCCGTCTCGAAGACCAGGAGATGGCCGCATCCAGCCGTCAGGTTGATGCCGCCGCCCAGAGCGCCAAAGTTCTCACCCTGTTGCTGCTGGCCAGCGCCATCAGCATGGCCGTGATGCTCGCCTTCGGCATCATCCGTTCCATCACCCAGCCCCTGCAACAAGCCGTGGCCGTCACCCGCGCGGTCGCTGGCGGCGACCTCACGCACCCCATTCATGCCTCAGGCCGCAGTGAAACCGCCGAATTGCTGCTCGCCTTGCGCGACATGCAGCACGGCCTGACCCGGGTCGTCAGCCGCGTGCGCCAGGGTTCCGAGAGCGTGGCAAGCGCCAGTGCCCAGATTTCCGAAGGCAACAGCGATTTGTCAGGCCGGACCGAAAGTCAGGCCAGCTCACTGGAGGAAACCGCCGCCACCATGGAAGAACTCGGGTCCACCGTCAAGCAAAACGCCGACAGCGCGCGCCAGGCCAACCAGCTGGCACAAAGTGCCTCCACGGTAGCCGTCCGAGGTGGCGAGGTGGTGGCTCAGGTCGTTGACACCATGAAAGAGATCAACGACTCGTCCAAGAAGATCAGCGACATCATCAGCGTCATCGACGGCATTGCCTTCCAGACCAACATCCTGGCCTTGAATGCGGCGGTGGAAGCCGCTCGCGCCGGCGAGCAGGGCCGTGGCTTTGCCGTGGTGGCCTCCGAGGTGCGCTCCCTGGCTGGGCGCAGCGCCGAAGCGGCCAAGGAAATCAAGACCCTGATCACCGACAGCGTCGAACGGGTCGAGCAGGGCTCGGCGCTGGTCGATCAGGCCGGCATCACCATGGACGAAGTGGTCAGCAGCATCCGCCGCGTCACCGACATCATGGGTGAGATCAGTGCGGCCAGTTCCGAGCAGAGCCAGGGCGTGGCGCAGGTGGGCGAAGCCGTGACCAACATGGACCAGGCGACGCAGCAGAATGCCGCGCTGGTGGAGGAAATGGCGGCCGCTGCGGCCAGCCTGAAATCACAGGCCGAGGAACTGGTCGGCACCGTGGCCGAGTTCAAACTTTAGAGATCGCTACGGTTTTTTCAGTCGCGCCCGCGGATGCGCCGCATCGTAGGCACGGGCCAGGTGCTGAAAATCGAGCCGGGTATAGACCTGCGTGGTGCTGATGTTGGCATGCCCTAGCAGCTCCTGCACCGCACGCAGGTCGCTGCTGGACTGCAGCACATGGCTGGCAAACGAGTGGCGCAGCATGTGCGGGTGCACCGGCGTGGCCAGCCCGGCCTGCTGGCTGCGGCGCTTGAGGCGCTGCCAGATCGACTGGGCCGTCAGGCGCGTGCCATTGCGGCCCACAAATAGGGCGAACTGCGTCGCTGGCACACGGCCCTGCTCACGCAGCGCCAGCCAGTGCGTCAGCGCTTCCACCGCTTTGCGGCCCACCGGCACACTGCGGCGTTTGCTGCCCTTGCCCAGCACATGCGCCTCGGCCGCCTGCAGATCGACCCAGCCCTTGGCAGAAGCACTGGCCAACACATCTAGGCCAGTCAACTCACCCACGCGCAAGCCGCTGCCGTAGAGCAACTCCACCATGGCCGCGTCGCGCGCCTCCAGCCAGGGATCATCGGCGTCACTGTGAAACGAGGCCAGCTGCACCGAGTCGTCCACGCTCAAGGCTTTTGGCAGGGGTTTGGCTGCCTTGGGAGCCCGTACATCCTGCACCGGGTTGCTGCTCACCAGGCCTTCGCGCCCGAGCCAGACATAAAAGCCACGCCAGCCGGAAAGGATGAGCGCAATGCCGCGACCGCTGCGACCAGCACCGTGCATCTGCGCCACCCAGCGGCGAATGTGCGGACTCTGCACTCGGGTCAGCGCTACCGGCACCTGAAGCGCGAAATCGCTGAGTTTCTGCAGGTCCAGTGCGTAAAGCTCAACCGTGCGCTGCGCCAGGCGTTTTTCGACCCGCACGTGCTCAAGGTAACGCTCGATCAGGCCCGACTCGGCCGGCTGTGCGGGTCCGAGGTCTTGCTTCGGTTCAGCCTGGTGCTTGGTGTCCATGGCTGATTCAGATCCTGCCCCGCGCTTCTAACGCAGGCTGGACAGCGCCGCGCTGGCCAGCTCCGCAATGCGTTCCAGAAAATCGGTGCCCATGGTGCTGACAAAGCGCTGGGCATCGGGCGACGCCAGCACCAGCATGCCAAAAGCCGGCGTGCTGGTGTTGGCGGCCACCGGGCGCAGCGGCAGCAAGGCCATCGAGACCGCCTGCGCCGGCTGTTCCAGCCAGGTCGCGGCCTCAAAGCCGGAATTGACGCCGCAGAAAGGCTCGCGCAGCGAGGTGGCAAACAGTTTGGCGTCTTCACTCACGTCTTGGGCAAAAGAAGCGGCAGCAAACTCATCGGCCACGCCCCAGACCTTAATCGCCACCTGCGGCACCGAAAACACCAGCTGAATCGAGTCGGCAATGGTCTCGGGCAGCGTCGCCATATCCTGCGCCAGGAACAGGTCACGCGCCCAGCGCAGCAAGCGGTCGGATAGCACCAGATTGTCGTTGCCGTTGCGGATCATTTCCATCATGCGGCTTTCAAGCAGCTTGATTTTCTCGCGCAGCATCTCGGCCTGCCGTTCCTGCAGGCTCACCGTGCGCTTGCTGTGCGGGCTGGTCAGGTGCACGGCGGCCAGCAATTCGGCGTGCCGCTCAAAAAAGTCAGGCGTATTGACCAAGTAATTGGCGATATCGTCTTCAGTCATCGGGTTCAAATTTGAATTGCTCATAGCGTGTCAGGTAGTTCTATTTCGCCCTGGAAAACCGTGGTGGCTGGTCCCGTCATCGTCACCGGGGCCATCGCACCATGGCTTTCGCCGGTCCATTCAATCGTCAGCATACCGCCATGCGTCTGCACATCGACGCGCGCATCCAGTAGCCCTAAGCGGATACCGGCCACCACGGCCGCGCAGGCGCCCGTGCCGCAGGCCAGCGTCTCGCCGGCACCGCGCTCATACACGCGCAGGCGGATGTGGCTGCGGTCCACCACCTGCATGAAACCGGCATTGACCCGACGTGGAAAACGCGGGTGGTGTTCGATCAGCGGCCCCTGCGCCAGCACCGGCGCCGTGTCCACGTCGTCCACCAGCTGGACGGCATGGGGGTTGCCCATCGACACCAGCGCCACAAAAATCGTCGCGGCGGGCGTCTGACTTGCAAGTTCCAACGGCCATTGTTGCCAGCCGCCATGGGGTACTGGCGTCAGGCCGGCGGCATCGAACGGGATGCGCGGCAATTCGAACACCGGCGCGCCCATGTCCACCGTGACGCGACCATCGGTATTGAGGCGCGGTTCGATCACCCCGCTCAGGGTCTTGACCCGGATCGCCTCCTTGGGTGTCAAGCGCTGGTCGTGCACGTAGCGCGCAAAGCAGCGCGCGCCGTTGCCGCACTGCTCGACCTCGGCGCCGTCAGCGTTGTGGATCACATATTCGAAATCAATGCCCGGCGCCGGCGACGGCCGCACCGTGAGAATCTGGTCGGCGCCGACACCAAAGTGGCGGTCGGCCAGCAAACGGTAGTGGGCCGTGCTCAAGCCCAGACGCTCGCGCGTCTCGTCGAGCACCACAAAATCGTTGCCCGCGCCCTGCATTTTGGTAAAGCGGATTCGCATGAGGGCAAATTATCCGCTGATTTAAGCGCGTATCCTTGAGGGGCTTGTAACTGGTTCCCTTCAATTTTCAGAAAAGAAAAGCATGCGACTGCCCGACTGGACCCCCGAACGCAAACCGCAACCGCAAGAACTGGTGGACGCCATCCTGGCGCGCCGCGGCGGCACGCTGATCAACTTGGACAAGGCCCTGCTGTGGAGCGAGCCGCTGGCGCGCGGCTGGAACACGTACCTGAAGGCCGTGCGCACCGAGCTGCCCACCAGCCGAAAACTGCGTGAACTCGGCATCTGCACCGTGGCCCTGCTGACCGGTGCTACTTACGAGTACCACCACCACGCGCCCGATTTCCTGGCCGCAGGCGGCAGCCAGGCCCAGCTCGACGCCCTCAACGCTTTTGTCAAGGCCGACCCGCGCGGCATCCCGGCCGACACATCATTGGATCCGGTGGAAAAGCTGGTGATCCGCTACGCCGCGCAGATGACGCTGGACGTCAAAGTGAGTGACGCGGTCTTCAATGCGCTGCGCGAACATTTCGACGAAACGCAGATCGTCGAACTCACCAGCGCGATTGCCACCTACAACATGGTGGCGCGCTTCCTGGTGGCGTTGGGGATAACGCCTGAATCCTAATTTCTTTTTTCCGGATTGGTTTGCTCCGCAAGGGGTTTGTTTCCCCCACTCACTCCCCCCGCCCCTCTCCCGCCCCGCCGGGCGGAAGAGGGGAGCCTTATTTGATTACTTCGTGTCGATCAAGCTTCTACGACTCAACCGTTGCTCCTGCGTCTGGCGCGCACAGCCATGACCTTGCCGCCGTAGAAGCCTTGTCGAAGACCAGAAACCGAATGAAGCTCCCCCTTTCCGCCCCGGCGGGGGTGCCAAGCAACGGCGCTACCGTTGCGCACCTATGGTGGGCACAACGCCCCGCACGCGCAAAGCGCGTGCTCAGGGGCTGGGGGATAGGGGGGGTACAAACGATCGGAGACAAATAAACCCAGCCAACCGTCAGGTTAAAAATCAATCCGGCTTGATGTTGTTGTCCTTCACCACCTTGGCCCAGATGTCGATCTGCTTGTCTATAAAGGCGCGCGCCACTTCGGGCGAGCCGCCCACCACATCAATGCCCTGGGCGTCGAGCTTCTTCGCCACCTCGGGGTTCTTCAGCGCCTTGTTCACTTCCTCGTTCATGCGCTTGATGATCTCGGGCGGCGTCTTGGCCGGCGCCAGGATGGCCCACCAGGCCGGCGCCTCGAAACCGGCAAAACCGCTCTCGGCCATGGTCGGCACATTGGGCAGGTCAGGGGCGCGCTTGCTGGACGTCACGGCCAGCGGGCGCATGCGCTTGCTGTCGATGTGCGGCTTGGTGACGAACACCGAGCCGATGGACAGCGGCACGTGGCCGGCCACGGCGTCGTTCATCAAAGGGCCGCCGCCCTTGTAGGGGATGTGCTGCCAGTCCAGGCCGCCGCTCTTGCCCAGCAGGGCCATGGCCAGGTGGCCCAGGCTGCCGGAGCCGATCGAGCCGTAGCTCACATTCTTGCCCGCCTTGGCCGCGGCCACCACGTCGGCAAAGGTCTTGTACTCGGACGCCGCGTAGGTGGCCAGCACCATGGGTGAGGTGCCGACCAGCGCGATTGGTGTCAGGTCCTTCTTGGTGTCAAAGGGCAGGCCGGGGATCAGGCTCGGGTTGACACCATGGGTATCGAACACCACGGCAAAGGTATAGCCATCGGCCGGGGCCGCCGCCACCATGCCGGTGCCAATGGAGCCGGAGGCACCGCCCTTGTTGTCGACGATGATGTTCTGGCCGAGTTGCTGCGAAAGCGGCTGCGCCAGAATGCGCGCCACTTGGTCGACCGAGCCGCCGGGCGGAAACACCGCCACGAACTTGATCGGCTGTTTACCCGGCCAGGCCTGCGCCAGGGCACTTAAAGGGACGGCTAGGCCAGTGGCGGCCGTCAATGCCAGCAGGGTGTTCAGGGTGCGTCTTTTCATGGTCATGTCGGTCTCCGTCAAAAACGCAAGTATCCCGCGCTTGCCGCAGCCGCGCTTTGCGGAAATTACCAATCGGGTTTACGCGAACATCGCCACGGCGACGCCCCTGAGCACCTTTTGGCGGCACAATCCGCGCATGGTCCGTTCCAGCCAACTCCTGCACGCCCAGCGTGAACCCGCCCCGACCCGCCCTGCCGCCACCGTCTTGCTGCTGCGCGATGGCGTGGAGGGTCTCGAAGTGCTCATGACGCGCCGCGCCGCAACAGCCAGCTTCGCGCCCGGCGCCTATGTCTTTCCCGGCGGCGGCGTGGATGCTGCCGACGCGCAAGCCCATGCGCAGGCACGGCGCCGCCCAACGCAGAGCGAGCTGCACCTGACGCAGGCCATTGCCGCCATCCGGGAAAGCTTTGAAGAGCTCGGCATCCTGCTGGCGCGCCGCGCCGATGGCAGTCACGCTGACGCCAACGACATGGCCCGGCTGGACCGCCAGGCCCCGCTTCTCGAACAGTGCCTCTCACACGGCCTGACGCTGGCGGCCGACGAGGTCTTCGTGCTGGCGCACTGGATCACCGACCGCGATCTGCCGCGGCGCTTCGACGTGCCCTTTCTGGTGGCACGTATGCCAGTGGATCAGACGCCGGTGGCCGATGACAGCGAGCAGTTCGACCCGGTCTGGGTGCGCCCCGGCGATGCCCTGGCGCGCCACCGCGACGGCCACTTCTTCATGATCTTCCCCACCCTGCGCACCCTGGAGCGGCTGCTGCACTACCCGGATGTGGATGCTGTGCTGCGCGCCTGCGCCGCCACTGACGAGCCGCTATGGACCAGCTGCCCGCGCGTCGGCCTGCTCGGCGCCAAGGAAGCGCGCTACATGGAACATGAATCACCGTTCGGTGAGCTGGCGCTGGTCTGTCCCGACGGCCAGATGCTGCACCACCTGGACTGGCAATCGGAACAGCCGGTACCGCTGCTGCGCAACGTGATGCGCCTGACTGCGGCCAACCCCAGCGTGATGACCGGCCCCGGCACAAACAGCTACCTGGTGGGCGACCCCTTGAGCGGCTACATCGTCATCGATCCGGGCCCGGACGACCCGGAGCACATCGAACGCCTGTGGCGCGCCGCCGGTGGCGACATCCGCATGATTGTGTGCACCCACTCGCACGCCGACCACGCGCCGGCTGCGCGGCCGCTGCAGGCGCGCTGCCTCGATGCCGGCCGGGGCCACGCGCCGCCGGTGCTGGGCCTGCCCTCGGCACCGACGGCCCGTGTCAACAGCCACTTCACCCCCGACGAGCCGCTGGCCAACGGCGCCTTGCTCACGCTGGTCAACCAAGGCGCCGAGACCCGCATCACGCACAGCCTGAAGGTGATCCACACCCCCGGCCATGCAGCCAACCACCTGTGCCTGGTGCTGGTGGAAGACGGCCTGCTGTTCTCGGGTGACCACATCCTCAACGGCAGCACCACGGTGGTCGACCCGCCGGATGGCGACATGACGTCCTACCTGGACTCGCTTGACGTCTTGACGGCCGCCTGCACCGAACACCAGGTCGAATTCATCCTGCCGGCGCACGGCCATGTGCTGGGCGACGCGCATGGGACCATCGCCCGCCTCAGAGCCCACCGGCTGCAGCGCGAAGCCAAGGTCATGCGCGCCATGCAGGCGCAGCCGGAAGGCACGCTGGACGACTGGGTTGCCCAGGCCTACGACGATGTGCCCGAGCGCATCTGGCCGCTGGCCAAGCGTTCGCTGCTGGCGCATGTCGAGCGCATCCAGTCCCAGGCCCCCGGCAACCCGAAACCAACATCATGACCCACACGAATTCCCAAGAACCACAAGGCACCCGCCTCTCCAAATGCGTGGCCGAACTGCGCGCCTGCTCGCGCCGCGAAGCCGAGCAGTACATCGAAGGAGGCTGGGTGAAAGTGAACGGCCAGGTGGTGGAAGAGCCACAGTTCCGCGTTCTGGACCAGCGCATCGAACTCGACCCCAACGCCAGCCTGATGGCCCTGACACCGGTCACCCTGCTGCTGCACAAGCCGGCCGACCGGCCGTATGTCACCGGGCCAGAGGCACCGCTGCCGCGCGAGTTGAACGCAGCCACGCACTTCGCTGACGACAGCTCGGACCTGCGCGTGCTCAAGCGGCATTTCAACAAGCTCTCGGCGCACGTGCCGCTGGAAACCGGTGCCAGCGGCCTGGTGGTCTTCACGCAGGACTGGCGCGTGGCACGCAAATTGACGGAAGACGCCGCCATGATGGAACACGAATTCATGGTCGAGGTGGAAGGCGAGGTGGCGCCGGAGGCCCTGCAACGCCTCAACCAGATGAAGAGCGCCCAGGACCAGCCGCTGCCCAATTTCAAGGCCAGCCTGAATAGCTCCGGCGCCGGCAAAAGCCGGCTGCGCTTTGCCATCAAAGGCGCCCACCCGGGGCTGGTGGCGTACCTGTGCGAGCGCGTCAACCTGCCGATCCTGGCCATGCGCCGCATCCGCGTGGGCCGCGTGGGCCTAAGCGATCTGCCGGTCGGCCAGTGGCGTTTCCTGCTGCCGCACGAACGCTTCTGATCCAGCGCGGCGCAGCTCAGGCCAGCAGGGCCTGCGTGACATTCAGCAGCAGGCGCACCGCGCCGCTGAGCAGCAAGGCCACGGCCACCGACAGCCCTACCGAGAGCCAGGCCTCCTTGCGGCCCAGGGTCTTGTGCATGACAGCAAAGGTCGAGACGCAGGGCACATAAAAGGTCAGGAACACCAGCAAGGTAATGATCTGCACCGAGTTGAGCACGCTGCCAATTTCCTGCGTGCCCAGCGCCTGGAAAATCATCAGCAGCGAGAGCTCCTTGCGCAACACGCCAAACAGCAGCGGCAGGCCCAGCACCAGCGGCAGGCCCAGCCACCAGCGGGTCAGCGGCGTCAGCACGGCGTTGATGATGCCGTCGGCGCCGACGTGACTGAGCAGCGCCAGCACCACGCTGCCGCCCACCAGCAGCGGCGTGACGATGGTCAGGATGTCGTTGGTGCGCAACCAGGTTTCGCGCAGCATCACGCGCCAGTTCGGCAGCGTGTAGGCCGGAATCTCCTGCACCTGCCCGGGACCGACCTCGCGCTGTTGGCGCGACAGCAAGCGCCCCATGACGGCGATCAGAATCATCGTCAGCGCGTAGATGCCAATCACCCCCATGACGCCCAGGTACTTGCCGGCAATGGCCAGGATGATGGCCGAGCGCGCCGAGCAGGGCACGAAGGTGATCAGCACCGAGGCGATCACGCGTTCGCGCCCGGACGAGGTGCGCGCCACCGCCGAGATGGCCGGTACATTGCAGCCCAGCCCCAGCAAAAAGGGCACGGCCACGCCGCCGTGCAGGCCGATCTTGTGAAAGCCGCGATCCACCACAAAGGCGATGCGCTGCATCAGCCCCATCTCTTCGAGCGCGATCAGCAGCAACACCAGCGGAATCATGTAGGGCACGACGATGCCAATGAGACCGATGAAGCCGTCCAGAATGGCGCGCTCCACCACGCCGACAGTGGACTGCGGTTGCCAGGCGGCGGTGGCCTCGATCAGGCGTTGCGTCGTTTGCGCGTCGATCCAGCCGCTGACCTCGAACACCACGAACAGCACGCCGGCAAACACCGCCACACTGGCCAGCAGGCCCCACTGCGGGTGCAGCAAAAACGCATCGAGCCAAAAGCGCCAGCCACGCCCGGACTGCGGTGGCCCCATGCGCAAGGCCGCTTCGTAGACGGTGGCGGCACGGTGGTGCCGATCGGCATGGATTTCCTCGGCCAGCGGGCGCGGCAAGCCCTGGCTTGCCGTCTCGCGAAGCGCCAGCAACGACGGCATCAGCGGCGCAAAGTGTTCCTGTAATTCACGCTCGAAATAACCGTGCCCGGCGGCGAACAGCATCAGCAGCAACTGCGGCGGCACGCGAAACGCGGTCTCGATCTCCGGCCGCTGCAGGGCCGTTCCCAGCGGCGCCAGGCATTGCGCGATATGCCGGCTCGGTGCCTGCGGCAGCGGGCAGACGGCCTGGCGCGCCGTGCTCACGGCGGTGCTGAAGAGTTCGGCAATGCCCTGCCCCATCAGCGCCACGGTCGGCACCACCGGCATGCCGAGCTGACTGGCCAGAGCCTTGACGTTGATATACAGCCCCTTGCGGCGCGCCTCGTCCATGCGGTTGAGCGCCAGCACCACAGGCCGGCCCAGGTGACTCAACTCCAGCGTGAGTTCGAGGTGGCTTTGCAGATTGGTGGCATCGACCACCTGGATGATCAGGTCCGGCGGCTCGAACGGCGCCGGAGGCGCGCCGGCTTCATGCGCCGTCACCGGCGGGCGCTCGTTGCCCCACAGCAGGTACTTGAGCGCGCTCAGGTCGTCGTCCTGCAGGTGGTGCAGCGAGCGCAGGCTCGGCAAGTCCACCACGCTGGCTTCGTCCAGTCCGATCTGCACCGTGCAGGCGCGGTAGACCCGGTGGGTGCCGGTCAGCGCCCCGGTCTGCGGCGCCGTGCTCGACACGGCATCAAACAGCGTGGTCTTGCCGGCGCCGGGCAAGCCGACCAAGGCAATGCGCAGACGCCGCGCGCCGCGCAACAGGGGGCTGTGCAGCGCGACCGTGTGTGCCGTCACGCCGCACCGGGAATTTTTCATGTTCTTACGCTCTGGAGCAGGATGTCACTCGATTGTCCCCCAAAGAGAAACGTGAGAAGCCCCTGGCCTCTAGGCGCTGAACAGTCGGCCGCGTGCCGCCTCGGTGATCGCCGCCACGCAGGGGTGCTTGATGCGCCGCTCCACGGAAACAGCAAAGAACGCCTCCACCAGCTCGTCGCTGCGGCCGATGATCTCGACACCGTAGTGCGCCACCGTCTCGGCTTCCAGCACACTGGGCCACATGAAGACCCCGCGCCCTTCCCGGCCGAAAGCGGTCATGAGTGCGCCGTCATCGAACTCGCCCACGATGCGCGGCTGAATCTGGTGACGCGCCAGCCAGCCATCGAGCTGCTGGCGCACCGAGGAGGCCGCGCCCTGGATCAGCATCGGAGCGCCATGCAGACACTGCGGAAACTCACCGACCAGTTGTGATCTGAGTCCGGGCGCGCAGAAAAAACTCATGGGCGAAGTACCCAGGTCATGGTTGAAGGCCTTGACGCTGATGCGGCGCGTCAGCGGCTCGTCGGCGATCACCAGATCGAGCCGCTGCAGCGCCAGTTGCGCCAGCAGGTCGGGAAACTTGCCCTCGCTGCCGATCAGGCGCACTGGCACGTCCAGGCTCATGGCCGGCTCCAGCAGGCGGTAGGCCACCGACTTGGCCACCGAGTCGGCCACGCCGACGCGAAAGTCCAGCTCGCGCGGCCCGCTGCGTGGCTGGCGCAGGGCCGACTCCAGCTCCGTCCCGAGCGCGAAGATGTCGTCGGCATAGCCCAATGCCAGCTGGCCGTCCTCGGTCAGTTCCAGCTGGCGGCCACTCTTGCGAAACAGCTTGCGGCCCAGGCGCTCCTCCAGCAGCTTGATCTGGCCCGACAAGGTTTGTGGTGTCGTATGTAACTGCTCACCTGCACGCATGATGCCGCCCGCTCGAGCTGTGACCCAGAAATAGTACAAATGCTTGAAATTCATGGCGGCCCCATATCTTCGGTTTTCTCGAAGTAATTAAACCAAAAATACGAATTTACTAAAAATTTCAGAAGGTCTACAGTAGAGCAGTTCGGATGCTCCGTCCGTCCAACTGATTGCTGAAAGGAACTGCCATGCGTTTAAGCACCAAAAGCCGTTTTGCCGTTGCCGCCATGATCGATCTGGCCCTGCGCGAACAGTCTGGCCCCGTGTCGCTGGGTTCCATCGGCGTGCGCTTGCAGATTTCGCTGTCCTACCTCGAACAGATGTTCAGCAAGTTGCGTCAGCAGGGCTTGGTGGAGAGCGTGCGCGGTCCTGGCGGCGGCTACACGCTAGGTCGCCCGGCCCTAGCCATCAGCGTGGCCGACATCATCAGCGCGGTGGAAGGCTCGCGCGCCCTGCAGGTGGAAGCGGCCACGCTCACCGGCGAAGCCGGCTGCGCGCTGACGCAAGAGCTGTGGGCCAGTCTGAGCAGCAAGATGATGGAACACCTGCAGTCGATCTCGCTGCACCAGCTCGGCGAGGAGCAGCGCGCCAAGGGCGGCGTACAGGAGGAAGCCCGGCCGGCCAGCAAGCGCGGCATCTTCGCGCAGCGCAAGCCCGCGTCACCCAAGGTGACGGTACCGAATTCGGTGTTCGCACTGGCAGGCGCGCTGGTCCCCAGCCGCTAAAACGCATCGCCGCAGGGCGATGTATCGGAAATAAGTGTGAAGCCCACCGATAAGCCGGATTCTGTGCGCCGTGCCGTCCTTGCGAACGCCACGGTGTGACCGCCATTAATCTGGGCCGGGGGTCACCCCACCGGCTCGGTGCTACCTACCCGCACACTCCGCGGGCCGCGTCAATGTGTGCCTATTTGGTATTGCTGCGCGTAGAGATTGCCCGTTTCACCCGCAACAGGTTGCCCTGTTGCGACTCGTCTCTGTTGCTCTGATCCTCACCTCACGGTGGACAGCCGTTAGCTGCTACGCTGCCCTATGCAGTCCGGACGTTCCTCCAGTGCCTGGTTTCCCAGATTGCACCAGCGGCGGTCTGGCGGGCTTCACAGAACGGATTATCCTCTGCTCCAGCCCATCTGTCTTTTCACGTTGACCCCGCATGCACACACCTGAAGCCAAGCACCCCGCACCGCCGTGCGCCGCGCCTGATCCGGCCCCGCGTCCGCCGCGGCATCCAATGCCGCCGCTGAGCTGTGACAGCCATGCCCATATCTGCGGCCCGGCTGCGCTCCACGCTTATTCGCCGACCCGCATCTACACCCCGCCCGACGCCTTGCATGCCGACTACCGGGCCATGCTGGACACCCTGGGAATAACGCGTGCCGTGCTGGTGCAGCCCAGCGTCTACGGTACCGACAACACCGTGCTGCTGAAAGCGCTCCAGCAGGACCCGGTGCGCCTGCGTGGCGTGGCAGTGATCGATCCCGCAACGCCACTGGGCGAGCTGGAGCGCATGCACGCTTTGGGCGTGCGCGGCGTGCGCTGCAATATCGTCGACGTCAAAGACGGCAAGGGTCGCCTGCCGCTGGAGCACTTGCAGGCCCTGGCCCGCGCCATCCAGGCCCTGGGCTGGCACCTGGAGTTTCTGATGCACGTGGATGAATTCCCGGATCTGGATCAACTGCTGGCCGATCTCTCGGTCGACGTGGTGTTTGGCCATCTCGGCTACATGACCAAGGGCAAGGGGATGGAGGCGCCCGGCTTTCAGGCCTTGCTGCGCCTGCTTCGAAGCGGCCGGGCCTGGGTCAAGCTCACCGGTCCCTATCGCATCTCAGACGCCCCCCTGCCTTACCCGGATGTGACACCGGTCGCGCACGCGCTGGTGGAGGCGGCCCCGGACCGCATCGTCTGGGGCAGCGACTGGCCGCATGTGATGCTCAAAGGCACCATGCCTAACGATGGCGAGCTGTCCGATGTGCTGTCTGACTGGGTGCCCGACCCGTCCACCCGGCACAAAGTGCTGGTGGACAACCCGGCTCGGCTCTACGGTTTTTAGAGCTTGGCTGCGGTCGTTCAATCGACCTTGATGTTGCCGTCCTTGACCACGCTGGTCCAGCGCGCAAAGTCTTCCCGGATGAAGGCGCCAAACTGCTCCGGCCGGTCGCCCACGGCCGTCACGCCCATGGCGGAAAAACGGTCCCGCACCGCTTTCGACTCCACCGCCTTGACCGCCGCCGCATGCAGCTTGGCAATCACCTCCGGCGGCGTGCCGACCGGCGCCAGCAGGCCGGTGACGTTGGTGAAGTCAAAGCCGCTGATGCCCGCTTCGGCAAAGGTCGGCACATCCGGCAGGGCGGCTGAACGCACGGTCGACGACACCGCCAGCGCGCGCAACTTGCCGGCCTTGATGTTGGCGCTGGCCGAAGTCAACTGATCAAACATCAGGTTGACCTGGCCCGCCAGCAGATCATTCAAGGCCTGACCACTGCCTTTGTACGGGATATGGTTCAGGCGCACACCGGTTTGAGCCTGGAACAACTCGCCCACCAGATGGTTGGAGCTGCCGGTGCCGGCCGAGGCCATGGTCAGCTGGCCGGATTTTTCACGCGCCAGCGCCACCAGTTCGCGCACGTTGTTGGCCGGCACGCTTGGGTGGACCACCAGCACGAACGGCACCTGCGCCAGATTCGAGATGGGCGCGAAATCTCGCACCGGGTTGTAAGGGTTGTTCGGGTACAGGGCGGGCGCCACGCTGATGGTGCTGTTCGAGCCCATGAGCAGGGTGTAACCATCCGCGGCGGCTTTCGCCACTTCGTTGGCACCAATCGTGCCACCGGCACCGGGCTTGTTGTCCACGATCACGGTCTGCCCCAGCAGGGCCGAGAGTTCGGGCGCTACGGTGCGTGCGGTGATGTCGACATTGCCGCCGGGGGCAAAGGGCACAACGATCCGGATCGGTTTGGCCGGGTAGGTTTGGGCCAGTACCGGGGCGACTGCCAGCAGCGTAGGGACAAACAAGGCGAATACCTGAGCGAGGATTTTTTTCATGACGTGGTCTTTCAGGTTGTGCTTTTATTTGAGCAAGCCGATTTCCTGCAGATACCGGCGCGTGCCCGGGTGCAGCAGCTCGGGCCGGAACGCCGCGGCCACGGTGTTGGCGGCCGTGGATTCGCGCGCCTGCGGCAGGCGTTCGGCAAAGGCCTTCTCGTTGCGGTGCAGGGCCCGGGTCAGTTGGTAGGCCAGCGCCTCGTCCAGCGTGGGTCGCGCCAACACGAAGCTCCAGGAGCCCACCGAGCGGATCGCCTCGGGCTGGCCGGGGTAGCTATTGGCCGGCAGCGTCAAGTCCCCCAGATAGCCGTGTTTGGCGCGGATGCGGGCGATGTCCGCGGTGGTGGGGGCAATGAAGCGCCCGCCTTCCTTCATCATCGTGGTGAACCCGGGCCAGCCGGTGCCGCCACCCCACAGCGCGGCCACCCTGCCATCGCGCAACATGACCGGCCCGTCGCCCGCCTTGTCGAGAAACACAGCCTTGAAATCCCGTTCCTGGTCCAGCCCCATGCCATCGAGCACATAGCGCGCCAGAATCGGCAGGCCCGAGCCGCGCGCGCCAAAGGCAATGGCCTGGCCCTTGAGGTCAGCGATGGTGTGATACGGGCTGTCGCCCCGCACCACGAACATGCCGGGCGTGGAGTACATGGCCGCGATGATGCGCAAATTGGCCGGCGGCCCCTTGATGCCGCTGAGCGCCTCGAATGCGGGCTCGCCCGCCACCAGCGCGATATCCAGCTGGCCAGCCTCCAGCATGGGAATATTTTCGGTGCTGCCCTTGGTGTTGCGCGGCTCGACCAGCAGACCGGTGCCGCTCTCGTTGATGATTTTTGCGAATGCCTCGCCATAGACCGGGAAGCCGCCACCCGGCGTGGCCGTCCCCAAAATCACCGTGCTTTGAGGCTGGGCGTGCGCCATCAGCGTCATGACCAAGCCGGCCACCAGGCCAAGACACCTGACCCGACCACGCCCGGCAGGTTGAAAAGAACACGCTGTGGATTGTTTGAGCATGACACCCCGTCTCCTTGTGAAAATCAGATTCGCGGTCCTTATGCCGGACTTGCGCGCGTCAGCATCATGTCTTGACTTGGCCCTTGTGACAACAGGCTTATCCCTAAGGATGCCCGGCGGAGGTGATGCAACACATCCTTGGGCAACGCATAATTCATACAAAAACAGGAGACCTTCTCATGAAAGCCGACAACATCCTCCAGACCATTGGCAACACGCCGCATGTGCGCATCAACCGCCTGTTTGGTAGCGGCCATAACGTGTGGATCAAGTCCGAACGCGGCAACCCGGGCGGCTCCATCAAGGACCGCATTGCTTTGGCCATGGTCGAAGCCGCCGAGCAAAGCGGCGCGCTCAAGCCGGGTGGCACCATCATCGAACCGACCTCGGGCAACACCGGCGTCGGCCTGGCCATGGTGGCGGCGGTGAAGGGCTACAAAATGATTCTGGTCATGCCCGACAGTATGTCCATCGAGCGTCGCCGCCTGATGCTGGCCTACGGCGCCAGCTTCGACCTGACGCCGCGCGACAAAGGCATGAAGGGCGCCATTGCCCGCGCCGAGGAGCTGGTGGCCAAAACCCCCGGCGCCTGGATGCCGCAGCAGTTCGAGAACCCGGCCAATGTGGAAGTGCACGCCCGCACCACGGCGCAGGAAATCATCAAGGACTTTCCCGAAGGACTGGACGCTTTCATCACCGGCGTGGGCACCGGCGGCCACCTGACCGGCTGCGCCCAGGTGCTCAAGGCCAAGTGGCCGAAACTCAAGGTATTTGCGGTGGAGCCCGCCGCCTCGCCCGTCATCTCGGGAGGCGCCCCGGCGCCGCACCCGATCCAGGGCATTGGCGCCGGTTTTGTGCCGAAGAACCTGGACACCAGCCTGCTTGACGGCGTCATCACCGTGGACGCCGAAGCCGCACGCGAAATGGGCCGCCGTAGCGCATGCGAAGAAGGCATGCTGGTCGGCATCTCCTCTGGTGCCACGCTGGCGGCAATTGCGCAGAAGCTACCGGAACTGCCGGCCGGGGCCACTGTGCTGGGCTTTAACTACGACACCGGGGAGCGCTATCTGTCGGTGGAAGGTTTTTTGCCGGCTTGAGGAAGAGTCCATAGGCGAAAGCTTAGGCGTCTTCACCTTCGAACCGGCGGGAAAAAATAAGCTCGTCATTCGGCGTCAAGGTCAGGATGACGTTTTGCGAACTGAGTTCGATCAATTGCCCCGCCTGGTTGTACGCAAACTTAACGTCACCACCACCCAGAAATCGAATGTAGTGAGATCTTGATCCGACCACGGTATTGATACTGTGGACGTCTACGTCCATCACGTTTTTGATTCCAACGGACCTGATCTTCTGCAAGTCCATTGAGATGCCGCCTTCTGCCCCCATCGTCATAGTGACACCGCCAGATGTCTGGACTGACACCGTGCCGTCAGGATTGGTTTTAATGGTTGAACCAAATGCATCAAATTCCATATCGACTCCTAGCTTGATTTAGGCCGCCCAGTCCTGGCCGGATATCAGCAACACCAGCCTCAGCGTATCATTGCGCCCTTCTTCTGCTTGATCAACACAAGCCATGATCCGCCTCACTGAACTCAAACTCCCGCTGGAACACGCCGCTGATGCGCTACCGGCCCTCATCGCCCAGACGCTGGCCATCGCTCCTGAGGCGATTGCCCGCTTCACCATCTACAAACGCAGCTTCGACGCCCGCAAGGTGCAACTGCTGCAGGTCTACATCGTCGACGTGGAACTGACCGATCCGACGCAAGAAGCCACGCTGCTGCAGCAGCACGCCAATAACCCACACATCGGCCCCAGCCCCGACCTGGTGTACCACCCGGTGGCGCAGGCGCCGGCTGATCTAAAGGAACGGCCAGTGGTGGTGGGCTTCGGCCCCTGCGGCATCTTTGCAGCGCTGATCCTGGCACAGATGGGCTTCAAGCCGATCGTGATCGAGCGCGGCACCACGGTGCGCCAGCGCACCAAGGACACCTGGGGCCTGTGGCGCAAACACGTGCTCAAACCCGAGTCCAACGTGCAGTTCGGCGAGGGCGGCGCCGGCACCTTTTCCGACGGCAAGCTCTACAGCCAGATCAAGGACCCTCGCCATCTGGGCCGCAAGGTGATGAACGAGTTCGTGCAGGCCGGCGCGCCGCAAGAGATTCTGGTGGAAGCGCACCCGCACATCGGCACCTTCAAGCTGGTGAAAGTGGTGGAGAGCATCCGTGAACAGATCATTGCGCTCGGTGGCGAGATCCGTTTCGAGCAGCGCGTGACCGATGTGAAGATCGAGGACTCAGCCGCCGGCAAGCAGTTGCGTGGCCTGACCGTGCTCGACCTGGCCACCAACAGCGCTTACGAACTGCCGGCCTCGCACGTGGTGATGGCACTGGGCCACAGCTCGCGCGACACCTTTGCCAAGCTCTATGAGCGCGGCGTGGAAATGCACGCCAAGCCGTTTTCCATCGGCTTTCGCATCGAGCACCCGCAAAGCGTGATCGATCGCGCGCGCTGGGGCAAGCATGCCGGCCACCCGCTGCTGGGCGCGGCCGACTACAAGCTGGTACACCACGCCAGCAATGGCCGCGCGGTCTACAGCTTTTGCATGTGCCCGGGCGGCACGGTCGTGGCCGCCACCTCGGAGCCGGGCCGCGTGGTGACCAACGGCATGAGTCAGTACTCGCGCAACGAGCGCAACGCCAATGCCGGCATCGTGGTCGGCATCGAGCCGGTTGACTTCCCCAAGGGCTCCCCGCAGGACCTGGCCGACTGGCAGGCCGCCTTTGGCCCGGAGGACGGTGCGCGCTACGCACGCGAAGCAGCCGCGCTGGCCGCGCAACAGCCGCCTCAAGCCCACCCGCTGGCCGGCATCGTGCTGCAGCGTCGCCTGGAATCCCAAGCCTATGTACTGGGTGGTGGCACCTACGAGGCGCCGGGCCAGTTGGTGGGTGACTTCATCGCCGGCAAGCCGTCGAGCGACTTTGGCAGCGTGCTGCCGTCCTACAAGCCGGGGGTGAAGCTCGGCAGCTTGGCAGACGCCCTGCCCAGCTATGCGATCGAAGCCATGCGCGAGGCATTGCCGGCCTTCGGCAAAAAGATCAAGGACTTTGACATGGCAGACGCCGTGCTCACCGGCGTGGAGACGCGCACCTCATCGCCGCTACGCATCCCGCGCGGCGAAGACCTGCAAAGCCTGAATGTGCGCGGCCTCTACCCGGCCGGCGAGGGCGCGGGTTATGCCGGCGGCATTCTCTCGGCCGGCGTGGATGGCATCAAGGTGGCCGAGGCGCTGGCCCTGGACACACTGAAGCAAGACACGGCAAGATAGCGTCGCCCGCCAGCACGGGGGCGATGACTAGGGCCGGGGCGCGCCAGGGGTCGGGGGCGGATTAACCGGTGGTCGATGCTTGCGCACGCGGGGAAGTGGCGCGACGTCCGAGCCGGGCGGTACCGGCAAGGCATCGGCACCGCAGGCTGCGCGCACCGCGGCGCCCTGGACCGTCAATGGATACTGCGACGCTTCCATCACGTTACGGACCTTGAATTCGTTGTAGACCGCCCAGGCTTCTTCACAAGGCGATGCAGCGGCCTGCGCGCCCACGGCGCTGAGCCACAAGCTCAACAACAGGCCGCCTTTCAATGGGTACTGGCTCATATGCTCCACTCCTCTGTCGGCTTCATGCTGCGCTTCTGCGCCAGAAAATCGGCCATGGCGTGCGCCGCCATCGGCCGGGCAAAGTGGTAACCCTGCGCCTCGTCACAATTGAATTGACGCAACTGCAGCACCATGCCGGCATCCTCGACACCCTCGGCAATGGTTTTGAGGTTCAGGCTGCGCGCCATTTGGATGATGGCGCGGATGATGGCCTCATCCTCCGGGTCGCTGGCGAGGTCGCGTACGAAGGACTGGTCGATTTTAAGTTTGTCCACATCAAAGCGCTTGAGGTAGGACAGGCTGGAGTAGCCAGTGCCAAAGTCATCGATCGAGAGCTTCACGCCCAATTGCTTGAGGCGCTTGACGGTGGCCAGCACGTTGTCGGTGTCGTGGATCAGGATGGATTCGGTCAACTCCAGCTCCAGCAAGTGGGCACCAAAGCCGGTTTCCTGCAATGCGCGAATGACGGTTTGCTCCACATCGCCACGTTTGAACTGGACCGCGGAAAGATTGACGGCCATGAGCAGTGGCGGCAGACCGGCCTCGCGCCAGGCCACGCCCTGACGGCAGGCCTCATGAATCACCCATTCGCCAATCGGCACGATCAGGCCACTTTCTTCGGCCACCGGGATAAAGCGCGCCGGGGCAATCAGGCCCTGCTCAGGATGATTCCAGCGAATCAGCGCCTCGACGCCAACCACCGCGCCGCTGCCCAGGTCAATCTGCGGCTGGTAATGCAGCACAAATTCATCGCGCGCCAGGGCCCGGCGCAAACCGGTTTTGATGTGGAGGTGCTCGACCGCCTCCACGTTCATCTGCTCGTCAAAGAAACGGTAGCTGTTGCGCCCGCCATCCTTGGCCCGGTACATGGCCGTATCGGCCTTTTGCATCAAGGTTTGAAAGTCCTTGCCGTCGCCCGGATACAAGGCAATGCCAATGGACGTGGAGGTGCTGAGTTCATGCCCATCCACTTCGAACGCGCTTTGCACCCGCTCGCGGATTTTGAGCAACACCGGCGTGACCGCATCCGCCCCGTGCATATCTGGCAAAACAATCAGGAACTCATCACCGCCCTGGCGGCTGATGGTATCGGTCTCGCGCACGCACTCGCCCAGACGGCGCGCAACTTCCTTGAGCAAGGCATCCCCAATGACGTGTCCAAGGGAGTCGTTGATCGACTTGAAATTGTCGAGATCCAGGAACAACAGCGCCACCTGGGTGCCGGAACGATCGGCATGGGCGATGGCCTGCTCAAACCGGTCGCGCAGCAGCAGCCGATTGGGCAGGCCCGTGAGCACGTCGCGGTAGGCAAGGAACTCAATCTGCTTCTCGGCCACCTTGCGCTCGGTGATGTCGGTCGCAATCGCCAGATAACCGTCAATCTCCCCCGCCTTGTTGCGCAAAGGCGCCAGGGTGGTGCTGAGATCGAACAAAGTGCCATCACGCTTTTGCCGTTGTACTTCCATCTGAATGAGGTTCTCACCACGCAAGACCCGCTGCCGCAAATCCTCAGTTTCCGTCTCTTTTCCTGGTGGCACACTCAGCAAGGGTTTGCCCACAATCTCGTCGGCGCGCCAGCCGAACAGCATCTCGGACGCCTTGTTCCAGGCCGTCACAATGCCCTTGCTGTCCCGCGTGTAAATGGCAAAGGGAGAACTCTGGATGATGGTCTGGTTCAGTTGCTTTTCCGCATCGAGCGAACGGTTGATATCCTGCAGCGCCGCGACCGCAACCGCCTGGTTTTTCCAGGCGCGGTAGGTAACCCAAAACAGCAGCAGCGTCACCAGCACGAAAAGCACGACCAGAACCCCGGCCTTGACCGCTTCCTGGCGCCAGCCGGCGAGTGACTCCTCGGTGGCCAGCCCCGTCACGATATTGAGCGGAACGCCGCGTACCTTGCGATAGGCAAACACCCGGTTCACACCATCAATGGTCGAAACCGCCTGGTAGGTGCCTTCGATCACCCCCGTGTGAACCAGGTTCAGCAGCGCCGGGGAGCCGAACTTCATGCCGACCATCGTCTTCGCATCCGGCCCATCCGGATGTCGGATCACGATGCGCATGTCGTCGTCGAACAGCGTGAACGAGCCCCCCTTGCCCAGTGCCAGCGCCGCAAAAGCGCGGGTGAAACGAGACAGGGGCACCGCCCCCACCACCACACCGGCAAAGGAACCATCGGGATGTTTGATCGCGCGTGAAACAGTGGTCGCCCACTTGCCACTGATGCGGCCCTGCACCGGGCGGCCGATCACCATGCCGGTATCCGCCTGGGTGCGCAAGCGGGCGAAGTAGTCGCGATCCGCGATGCTCAGCTTGTTGGCCGGGTTGACGCCCGTGCCATGTGTCATCAGGCCCTGGGCATCCGCCACGCGCAGGCCATCCAGGTCAGGGTGCAGGAACAGTTGCTGCTCAAGGTAGAGATTCAGGGCCTGCGCATTCAACTGCCCGGCTGAGCTCTGGCGCTCGACCTCCATGACCGTTGCCTGCAAGGCCAGATCAATGGAACGCATGGAAGCGGAGATGTCATGGTCGAGCAACTGGGCCAGGTTCTGGACTTCAACCGTCGCGCGCTCCTCGTATTTGAGGCGGCTCTCATGAAGCGCCCAGACAGCCAGGACCACCACCAGCACATTGGGCAGCAGCCACAACAACAAACGCGGGACGAAACCCCCAGCAAGCATTGTCTTGGCTGCAGCCCAGGGCACATCGCGCACAGCTTCGGCCTGACTTTCCTGCTTGTTGATGTGCAAAGGCTCCTCCCCTTGGCTGCTTGCCAATTTTTACTCTTAGATTGTGATCAAACCGGAAGCATGATGCAAGTCATTTCCTCCAAGCCACAAGGCGAAATAGGCGGATAAAAAACCGGCCGGACTGTTGATTCCGGCCGGGAGATGAGAAGCTGACTTGCTACGGGCAACCCCGTACCAGCGAATTCAGGACGGGGCGTTTTGCAACGCGGCAATGCGCGCCTCGATCGGCGGGTGCGTCGAAAACAGCTGGCCAATGCCACCGGCAATGCCCATGGCCGCCATGCTCTTGGGCAACTCGCCCGGCTGCAGGCCGCCCAGACGGGCCAGCGCGTTGATCATGGGTTGCTTGCGGCCCAGCAGTTGCGCCGAGCCGGCATCGGCACGAAACTCCCGCTGACGCGAGAACCAGGCCACGATGATGGCAGCCAGGAAACCGAGCACGATGTCGAGCACGATGGTCGTCACGAAGTAGCCGATACCAGGCCCCGTGTCGCGGTTGTCCCCCTTGCGCAGGAAGCTGTCCACCGCATAGCCGATGACGCGGCTGAGGAACACGACAAAAGTGTTCATCACGCCCTGGATCAGCGTCATGGTGACCATGTCGCCATTGGCGATGTGCGCGATTTCGTGGCCGATGACCGCCTCGACCTCTTCGCGCGTCATGCCCTGCAGCAGGCCGGTGGAGACGGCGACCAGGGCCGAGTTCTTGAAGGCGCCGGTGGCAAAAGCATTGGGTTCACCTTCGAAGATGCCGACTTCGGGCATGGCGATACCGGATTTGTCGGCCAACTTGCGCACGGTGTCAACGATCCAGGCCTCATCGGGCGACTGCGGCTGTTCGATGACGTGCACACCGGCACTCCATTTAGCCATCGGCTTGCTGATCAGCAACGAGATGAAAGCACCGCCAAAGCCCATGATCAGGGCGTAGCCCAGCAAGGCGCCCAAGTTCAGGCCATTGGCTGTGAGGTAGCGGTTGACGCCCAGCAGACTGGCGACGATGCCCAGCACCACCACGACGGCGAGGTTGGTCAGAACAAACAGAACAATGCGTTTCATGCTTTCCTTCAGTAACGGCCCGACACGAATGAACCGATGGCGCGAATGGTAAGGGTGAAACCGGAAAAATCAAGCGCGCCCCACTCAATGCCCCATCACTTGTGGACCTATATCCTATAAGTCCATGCGCCGCGCCGGGCGGAACACCTGCGCATCGTCATAGAACCCCGGCGCCTCATTGACCGGCCACCACCCCGGGACACCCAACACCGGCAGGTGGGCAAACGGCTTGGCGGCCAGTTTGGCCGCCGTCAGTTCCTGCGACAGCCAGACATCCAGATCAGCCAGCGAATCCGAGTCCGGATGGACCCGGTAAACATGGGCCGTGATCGGCTTGCGCGGCCGCACCAGTTTCTCCAATAGGGCGTGCCCAAACAGCAGCAGCCAGGACTGCGCCCACAGCGGCCGCAAGTCGCCAAACAGTCGCCGCCAGTCCTTGGCCAGCAGGGCTTCCCACAAGGCATCGGGCGCGCGCAGAAAGGCGGCGTTCTCGTCAAACACGGTCAGGGCATCGCGCACCGGCCCGCGCACGGCTCTGATGCCGTCAGCCGCGATCTGGGCCGTCTGCAACTGGTTGAGCCGCGTCTTGGTCTTGGGTATATGCAGCCAGCTCAGGCCGTTGAAAAAGTCGTGCAGGCCGTCGCGCGTGGGCACGCTGGCGTTTTGAAAAATGTATTGCTCGTAAGCCATGCCTTCCGGCAGTTGGCTCTGCGGCACAAAGCGCACCGGCGCCGTGCCGGGCGCGTTGAGCGCTTCGCAACAGGAACGCCCGGCGATGACCTGCCGTGCCAGCGGCTGGCCCGCTGCACGGTAGGGTGCCAGCCACGGCGCCGACCATTGAATCAACTCTAAACCATGCGCCACGGCAGCGACTCGCCCGAGCGTAGGGGTTTGAGTTCAGCCTGGCCGAAGGGAAAGCTCTCCGGCGGCGTCCACGACTCGCGTTTGAGCGTGATGGTGCCGCTGTTGCGCGGCAGACCGTAGAAGTCGGCACCGTTGAAACTGGCAAAGGCTTCGAGCTGGTCGAGCGCGCCCGCGGCGTCGAAGGCTTCCGTATACATCTCGATCGCCGCATGGGCGGTGTAGCAGCCGGCGCAACCGGTGGCGTGCTCCTTCAGGTGCACCGGGTGCGGTGCGCTGTCGGTACCGAGGAAGAACTTGGCATTGCCGCTGGTGGCGGCGGCCACCAAGGCCAGGCGGTGCACTTCGCGCTTGAGCACTGGCAGGCAGTAGTAGTGCGGCCGGATACCGCCGGTGAAGATGGCGTTGCGGTTGTAGAGCAGGTGGTGTGCCGTGATGGTGGCGGCCGTATAGCGATCGCTGGCCTGCACGTACTGAGCCGCCTCCTTCGTGGTGATGTGCTCGAACACGATCTTGAGTTCGGGAAAGTCACGGCGCAGCGGCATCAGTTGCTGTTCGATGAACACCGCCTCGCGGTCGAACAGATCGATCTCGGGCGAGGTCACCTCGCCGTGCACCAGCAGCAGCAGGCCTTCGCGCTGCATCGCTTCCAGCGTCTTGTAGGTCTTGCGCAGATCGGTCACGCCGGCATCGCTGTTGGTGGTGGCGCCGGCCGGGTAAAGCTTGGCGGCCACGACGCCGGCCTCCTTGGCGCGCTTGATTTCGTCCGGCGGCAGGTTGTCGGTGAGATACAAGGTCATCAGCGGCTCGAACTGCAGGCCGGCCGGTACGGCGGCCAGAATGCGGCGCTTGTAGTCCAAGGCCTGCGCCGCCGTGGTCACCGGCGGCCTGAGGTTAGGCATGATGATGGCGCGACCGAACTGGGCGGCCGTGTGCGGCACCACGGTATTGAGCGGGTCGCCGTCGCGCACATGCAGGTGCCAGTCATCGGGGCGGGTGATGGTGATTTCTTGCGTCATACTGCTATTGTCCCAGACGGCCATATCGCCTGCATCTTCCACCAGGACTGCCGCAGAACCGGCTCCGCCGGGCTGCTGGCAGCGCCCCCTTGAGGGGGAGCGGCGCAGCCGCTCGGGGGTGGCTCCTAATGACTCAGGATTTTGTTGAGGAAATCCTTGGTGCGCGGCTGGCGGTTCTCGGGGTGCGCGAAAAACTCATCTTTGGAACAGTCTTCCAGAATACGGCCGCCGACGTCAATGAAGATCACGCGGTTGGCCACCTTGCGGGCAAAGCCCATTTCGTGCGTCACCACCATCATGGTCATGCCTTCCTTGGCCAGGTTCACCATCACATCCAGCACCTCGCCCACCATCTCGGGGTCGAGCGCCGAGGTCGGCTCGTCGAACAGCATCACGATCGGGTCCATGCTGAGCGCGCGGGCAATCGCCACGCGTTGCTGCTGACCACCGGAAAGCTGGCCGGGGAACTTGTCCTTGTGCGCCATCAGGCCGACACGATCCAGCATCTTGAGGCCGCGAACCTTGGCTTCCTCCAAGCTGCGTCCCAGCACCTTGATCTGCGCAAGGGTCAGGTTCTCCGTCACGCTCAGATGGGGGAAAAGCTCGAAGTGCTGGAACACCATGCCGACCCGGCTGCGCAACTTGGGCAGATCGGTCTGGGGGGCATGCAGCGGCACGCCATCGACGAAGATCTCGCCTTGCTGGATCGGCTCCAGACCATTGACGGTCTTGATCAGCGTGGACTTGCCGGACCCCGACGGGCCGCAGACCACCACCACATCGCCCTTGTTGATGCTGACCGAGCAATCGTTGAGCACCTGCACCGGGCCATACCACTTCGATACGTTCTTGATTTCAATCATGTTCATGCCTCCTGCCGAGCCGCCTCAAAGGAGGCATGCGTCCCCTCGGGGGGCCGCGAACGAATGTGAGCTTGGGTGTTCATAGTATTTCCGATGCTTAACGGACGATGGCGATCTTGGCCTGCAGGCGCTTGACGAGCCAGGAGAGGGCAAAACAGATCACGAAATACACCACGGCGGCCAGCAGGTAGGCCTCTTCCGGCCGGCCATAAATCTTGCCGGCATTGGTGAAACCCTTGAGCAGGTCATAGGCGCCGATGGCGTAGACCAGCGAGGTGTCCTGAAACAGGATGATGGTCTGCGTCAGCAGCACCGGCAGCATGTTGCGAAACGCCTGCGGCAGCACCACCAGGCGCATGTTCTGACCATAGCTCATGCCCAGCGCCTGCCCCGCGTAGACCTGGCCGCGCGGAATGGACTGGATGCCGGCGCGCATGATCTCGCTGAAGTAAGCCGCTTCAAAAGCAATGAAGGTGATGACGGCCGAGATTTCGGCCCCGATGGGCTTGCCGATCAGAAACGGGATCAACAGATAGAACCACAGGATCACCATCACCAGCGGAATGGAGCGCATGCCGTTGATGTAGATGGTGGCCGGCAGCGTCAGCACCGGCTTGCCCGACAGGCGCATGAGCGCCAGCAGGGTGCCGAAAACGATGCCGCCCAGCGTGGCGATGACGGTCAGCTTGACACTGAACCAGAGGCCACCGAGCACAAACTTGCTGATGATGTCCCAGTCGAGAAAGGTGAGGTCGAGGCCTAACATGTCAGACCTCCCGCCGGGCCGCCCCAAGGGCTGGTCTGGGCCCCAGGCACAAGCGAAGCGCAGTGCGCGACTGCGCTTGGGGGCAGCGAATACACGAAGTGATGAGCGTGGGGGTTCATATCAATGCCCTCCCCCGATACCGCCCGCCGCAATGAAGCCAGGGATCTGCACCTTCTTCTCGATGAAGGCAAACACACGGTTGACGGCGAAGGCCGACAGCATGTAGAGCCCGGTAACCGCCAGGTAGACCTCGACGCCGCGCGAGGTTTCCTCCTGCGCCTGCATGGCAAACATGGTGAGCTCGGCAATCGAGACGGCAAATGCCACCGCCGAGTTTTTCAACAGGTTCATGGACTCGCTGGTCAGCGGCGGCAGGATGATGCGAAACGCCATCGGCAGGATCACATAGCGGTAGGCCTGTGCCGTGGTCAGTCCCAAGGCCAGGGCCGCGTAGCGCTGCCCCCGGGGCAGGGCCTGGATGCCGGCGCGCACCTGCTCGGCAATGCGGGCGGACGTGAAGAAGCCGAGCGCAAACACCACAAGCACGAAACCCGGCACCTGCTGGAAGGCCGGGAACATCTTGGGCACCACAAAGTACCAGAGGAAGACCTGCACCAGCAGCGGGATGTTGCGAAACAGCTCGACCCAGACGTTGGCCAGACGCACCAGCCACGGGCTGTCGGGCAAGGTGCGCAGCGTGCCCATGAGGGCGCCCATCACCATCGCCACCACCCAGGAACTGCCCGCCACCGCGAGCGTCCAGCCCCAGGCATCGATCATCCATTCCAGATAGGTGCGGCCACTGCCGTCATCGTTGAGGAATACCTGCCAGTCCCAAACCATAGGGCGTCTCCGTCGAGAAAAAGGTGTCGCGCGTCGTCTGCTCTCAGCCCTGAAAGAACAAACCCCGCCCAGGGCAACGCCGCGGCAGGGTTATGCAGTCTTGCAGGCAGCCTCGTTTTACTTCTTGGCGTAGTCTTCCATCGGCTTGTCGTTCGGCGTGGCCCAGGCCGCCTTGGTGCTGTCGCTGACCGGCAGACCCACCTTGTTGTTCTTCGGCGGGATGGGCTGCATGAACCACTTGTCGTAGAGCTTGGCGATCTCGCCCGACTTCATCAGGTCCTTGAGTGTGTCATCGGCCAGTTTCTTGAACGCCGGGTCATCCTTGCGCAGCATGATGGCGATCGGCTCGACCGACAGCACCTCGCCGACGATCTTGAAGTCGGCCGGGTTCTTGGCGTTGGCGATGTTGCCGGCCAGGATGGAGCCGTCCATTACAAAGGCGTCAGCGCGACCGGACTCGAGCAACAAAAAGCTGTCGGCGTGGTCCTTGCCGTAGATTTCCTTGAAGTCGATGCCGTTGGCGCGCTCGTTTCGGCGCAGCGTCTGCACCGAGGTGGTGCCGGTGGTGGTGGCCACGCTCTTGCCATTGAGCTGGGTGATCGAAGTGATGCCGGAACCAGCTTTCACGGCGATGCGCACTTCTTCCACAAAGGTGGTGACGGCAAAGGCCACATCCTTCTGGCGGGTCGCGTTGTTGGTGGTGGAGCCGCACTCGATGTCCACCGTGCCGTTTTGCACCAGCGGAATGCGGTTTTGTGACGTGACCGACTGGTACTTCACTTCCAGCTTCTTGCCCACCGCCTTTTCCAGGCCGCTGACGATGCGCTGGCAGAGCTCAACATGAAAGCCGGCGTACTTGCCGTCCCCCAGGGTATAGGACAGGGCGCCGGACGAGTCGCGCACACCCATGGTGACACTGCCCGAGGCCTTGACCTTGGCGATGGTGTCATTTGCCTGCGCGAAGGCGCCAACAGCCGCAAGGACCGTGACTGAAAATGCCAATACCTGCTTCTTCATGAAAATCTCCTTGGGGTCGGGACAAATGCTGCTGATGGGATTCTATACATCGGGAAGATCGACAGCGCCCCACACCCCGGCGACCCCGTGTCACGGCCCTGCGATTTGGGTCTCGCCAGCGACGCAGGACTTCCCCCTGCGGAATTTCCGGGACAGAGGAGAAAACCCTGATCGCGCCGGCTCACGCCGTCACGGTGCAGTTGCGTCCCTGTGCCTTGGCTCGGTACATGGCCTGGTCGGCCCGCTCAATCGCCGCATCCAGCGAGTCACCGGCACCACAGCTGCTAAGTCCGGCGGAGAAGGTGATGTGAAGATCCGGCGCGATGGCATCGAAGGAGGTATGCGCCAGGCTGGCGCGCATGCGCTCGACACAGCGCAGCGCTTCTTCCGCCGTGGTGCCCGGCAACACCAGCAAAAACTCTTCTCCGCCCCAACGTGCCAGCACATCCGAAGCGCGCAAGCTGCGGCTGGCAGCCGCCGAGAAATCCTTGAGGACGATATCGCCGGCACGGTGACCAAAGTTGTCGTTGACGCGCTTGAAGTGGTCAAGATCCAGCAACACCAGGCTCATGGCCTGCCCTGTGCGCTGTTGCCGCGCCTGCTCGGCCTGCAGGAGTACCGTCATGTGACGCCGATTCACCAGTCCGGTGAGCTCGTCCTGCGTGGCCAGCAGGCGGATGCGCTCCAGCGAGACTTCCAGTTCCCGCTTCTGCTGGCGCAGATTTGCCCGCAGTGCCCCCATGCGAATCGACAGCGCCGACACGCCCAGCAGGACGATGACACTGAAGATCAGATGAACGGCCTCCACCCACAGGGGGTAACGCAGCGGATCGGTCTGGCACTTCCACACCATGGTCGCCCCCAAGACGACCACGGCGAACTGGACCAGCCGGCGTGTCTGCCGGGCTCTGAGGGCAAACATGCCGTACGTCAGGATCAGGACCAGAATCGCCAGCACGGCACCCCGTGCCGGCCCGGTGATGGCATACGACCAGACGACCGCCAGTATGCCGTGCACCATTTGCCAGACCACCAGCGATGAGCCCCTGAAGAACGGCTTGCCCCAGCCAGCCCTCAGAAGCAGGTAAAACCCGACCGCACCCAGCATGTAGTAGGCGGTCAGCCAGAGGGATGCCTGCGGGTCAATAAAACCCAGCATGACCTGCGCCTGCTGCAACAACGCAAACAGGCTGTACAAAACCAGTGTCAGCAGCGTCAGCAATATCCGCGCTCGCTGTGGCCCGGGCGGGCCCAGCACGGCGGCTTGGATCGCTTTCAACATCTAGGGGCCGTCCGCATGACCGAAGCTATTCCGCGCTTTGCTGCAGGGCCCACATGCGCGCATAAGCACCGTCGCTCGCCAGCAACTCGGCGTGCGAGCCGCGCTCGACAATGCGACCAGCGTCCATTACCAGGATTTCGTGCGCGTCGACCACGGTGGACAGGCGGTGCGCGATCACCAGCGTGGTTTTGTTGTGGGCCACGCTTTGCAGTTCGGCCTGGATGGCGCGCTCATTGGCCGAGTCCAGTGCCGAGGTGGCTTCATCGAAGATCAGGATCGCCGGCTTCTTGAGCAGGGTGCGGGCAATCGCCACGCGCTGCTTCTCGCCGCCAGAGAGCTTCAAGCCGCGCTCCCCCACCATGGTGTCGTAGCCCTTGGGCGTGGCGCTGATGAAGCTATGGATATGCGCCGAGCGGGCAGCCTCTTCGACCTCGGCCCGGCTGGCACCGGGACGGCCATAGGCGATGTTGTATTCGATGGTGTCGTTGAACAGCACGGTGTCCTGCGGCACGATACCGATGGCCTGACGCACACTGGACTGGGTGACTTGTTTGATGTCCTGCCCGGCAATCAGGATGCGGCCCTGTTGCACGTCATAAAAGCGGAACAGCAAGCGTGCCAGGGTGGACTTGCCCGAACCCGAGGGGCCCACCACGGCCACCGTCTTGCTGGCGGGGATCTCGAAGCTGATGTGATGCAGGATGGGGCGCGCAGCTTCGTACGCAAAGCTGACGTCCTCAAAGCGCACATCGGCCTGTTCGACCCGCAAGGGCTGGGCGCCGGGCACATCCGCCACTTCGCGCTCCTTCTCCAGCAGGGTGAACATCTTGTCCAGGTCGGTCAGGCTTTGCTTGATCTCGCGGTAGATCACGCCCAGAAAACCGAGCGGGATGTAGAGCTGGATCATGAAGGCGTTGATCATGACCAGATCGCCCAGCGTCATGCGCCCCTCGACCACGCCCAGGGTGGCACGCCACAGCATGGCCACCAGGCTGATGGCGATGATGAGCTGCTGACCGGTGTTGAGCAGGCTCAAGGAACTCTGGCTCTTGATGGCGGCGCGGCGGTAGTGCTCCAGGTTCTCGTCGTAGCGCCGCGCCTCGAACTCTTCGTTGTTGAAGTACTTGACGGTCTCGTAATTGAGCAGCGAATCGATGGCACGGCTGTGGGCCACCGAGTCGAGCTCGTTCATCCGGCGGCGAAAACGCGTGCGCCACTCGGTCACCGTCACGGTGAAGGCGATATAGAACACCAGCGCGATGAGGGTGATCCAGGCGAACCAGGCATCGAATTTTACCGCCAGCAGCGTGAGCACCAGCGTCACCTCGATCAGCGTGGGCACGATGCTGTAGAGCGAATAGGAAATCAGCGAATGCACGGCACGCGTGCCGCGCTCGATGTCACGCGTCATGCCGCCGGTTTGACGCTCCAGGTGAAAGCGCAGGCTCAGGGCATGCAGATGGCGAAACACCTGCAGCGAGATATTGCGCGACGCGCCTTCGGTGGCCTTGGCAAACACCAGCTCACGCAGTTCAGTGAACAGCGAGGTCGACAGGCGCAAGGCGCCATAGGCCAGCAGCAGCGCCGCCGGCACCACCACCAGCGCCCGCGGGTCACCGAGAGGGATCGACATGGCATCGATCAATTCCTTGAGCAGCAGCGGCACGCCGACATTGGCCAGCTTGGCCGCCACCATGAGAGCCAGGGCGATCATGACGCGCCACTTGTACTGCCACAGGTAGGGAAACAGACGCTGGAGCGTGCCCCAGTCAGAGCGGGGCGCAGCTGGTGAGGCCGCGGTGGTGGCCGATGCGGCAAAAGAAGTGGAACCGCCAAAGCGACGCATGGGAGACAATCCGGATAGTTGTTCTACCGAGATTGTCACCCATGTCCGAAATTCCAAACACCGCCCCCGTGCGCCCGCCTTCCGACGAGGAGCTGGTGCTCAAGGTCATCCCGATGCCGGCGGACTGCAATGCCAATGGCGACATCTTCGGCGGCTGGGTCATGGCCCAGGTCGACCTGGCCGGCTCGGTGATCCCGGCGCGCTACGCCGATGGCCGCATGGCGACGGTGGCGGTCAACGAGTTCATCTTCAAGCAGCCGGTGCGGGTGGGCGACATCCTGTCGTTCTACTCCAAGCTCACGCGCCTGGGCCGCACTTCCATGACGGTCAAGGTCGAGGTCTATGCCGAGCGCTTCCGCGCCCAAGGCCAGTACGTCAAGGTCACCGAAGCCTCGGTGACCTATGTGGCGATAGATGACCAGGGCAAGCCGCGCGCCATTTCTCACCCGGCAAGCGGCACTCCGGACTAGGAAGAACCCCGAAGACAAGCCCGTCGCTTGCCGCTATAAAGGCTGACCACAGGCAACACCAAGGGCGCCGTCCATCGGCCAGCCAATGACCATGCAGGCTTATACCGTTGCGCATCCTGTCGCTGACATGGATGCGCCCATCGACAAGCTGCGTCTGCGCCAGCTTGAAGGGTTTCGTCTGGATGAGCCGCATGAGGCCGTGTCCGAGCAAGTCGTTCTCTCCAGCAAGGGAAGGCCCTGGCGAGGCATCAGTGTCTGGCATCAATGCGGGCCGGTACAGGACCTGTACATCGCCCCGACCAGCAAGCACTCCATCCTGATACGGCGCTCATCACCCGCGACTTTGTTGCAATGGCGCGGCGGGGAACAGATGCAACGCTGCTGGCAACCCGGTGAAGCCGTGATCGTGCCGGCCGGCATGGCCAGTTTCTGGCGCAATAGCGCCGGTCGCGACAACCTGCATGTCGACCTTGACCCGATCTGGATCAAGCGCGTCGCGGGAGATGAACGAGACGGTGATGAACCGATCCTGAAGAACTGCTTTGGCAGCCATGACCCCGTGCTGTTCCACTTGTGCCAAACGCTGCTGGATTCGCTGGGCAGCAATGCATCCATGCACCCGCTCTTTGCAGACGGGATTGCTTCGGCGCTGGCCATCCATTTACTGGAACACTATTCCGATGCGGCTCGCCCCGCCTCTAGCGGCCTGTCCCGACGCCAGTTGACGCTGGTGGAGGAGCACATCGAAGCGCACCTGGCAGAACCTTTGCACTTGGCGTTGCTGGCCGCGCTGACAGAGCTGAGCCCCTGGCACTTTTCCCGCTGCTTCAAAACCAGCACCGGTCAGACACCCCACCAGTATGTGATCCGCCTCAGAATGGAGTACGCACGCCACCTGATAGTCACCACCCCCCTACCCATGTTGTCGATTGCCCTGGAAACCGGCTTTTCATCGGCCGCACATTTCAGTCAAAGTTTCCGTAAATACTGGAAAACCAGCCCGGCGATGCTGCGCAGATCCCTGTAAAGCGACCGTACTTCACCAGCGCAAGAATTTCAAAGTTTCAGCAACTTTTCGAAAGCACAGCGGCGCCCTGGCCGCGAAGATCACCGCCATCTCAGCAGAATTCATGCGCTGATCCGGCAACTCCCATACACATGCGCAATCGCACCCCACAACGCAACGTCATCATCACCTGCGCCATCACCGGCTCCCTTCACGTTCCGAGCCAGTCACCCTACCTGCCTATCACGCCGCAGCAAATCGCCGATGCGTCGATCGCTGCAGCACAGGCCGGCGCCGCCATCCTTCACTTGCATGCCAGGGATCCGCTCGATGGGCGCCCGACCGCCGACCCGCGTGTGTTCATGGAATTCCTGCCGGCCATTCATGAGGAGACCGACGCCATCATCAACCTGACCACCGGCGGCGGCCCCGGCATGAGTATGGAAGACCGGTTGGCTGCGTCCAAGCTGATCTGCCCCGAGATGACCTCGCTCAACATGGGCAGCTTCAACAACGGCCTGTTCGCCAGCGTGCCGCGCATCCGAACCTTCCAGCACGACTGGGAGCGGCCGTTCCTGGAAGGCACCCACGACGGCATTTTTCGCAACACCTTCAAGGACATCGAAACCACGATTCGCGAGCTGCACCACGAGCGTGGAGCGCGCTTTGAATTCGAGTGCTACGACACCGGACATCTCTACAACCTGGCTTACCTGCTCGACCAGGGCCTGTATGAAGGGCCGCTGTTCATCCAAATGATCGTGGGCGTGCTCGGCGGCATCGGCGCTGAGCTCGACAACCTGCTGCACATGAAACGCACCGCCGACCGACTGTTCGGCGACACTTTCGAGTGGTCCGTGCTGGCCGTCGGACGCCACCAGATGCCCATGTGCACGCACAACGCCCTGCTGGGCGGCAATGTGCGCGTCGGCCTGGAAGACAGTCTGACCATTGCCGCCGGCACGCTGGCACAGAGCAACGCCCAACAGGTGGCCAAAATCCGGCGCATCCTGGAGGAGTTGGGCTACACGATTGCCACGCCGGAAGAAGCCCGCGCGCGGCTGGCGCTCAAGGGCGCTCACCTGGTAAACCTATAGCCGACCCGCCATGGAAAACTTGCAGCAAATCCTGGTCTCGCGCCCTACCAGCTTGAGCGATGGCCCCAGCCTCGACAACTTCAGGCTGGTCAGTTCACCCTTGCCGGCCCTGGCTGAAGGTGAAGCCTTGGTGCGCAACCACTACCTGAGTCTGGACCCCTACATGCGAGGCCGCATGATGGCCGGCAAGTCCTACACGGCACCGCACCCCCTGGGTGAAGTGATGATCGGGGGCACCGCCGGCGTGGTGCTGGACAGCCGCCACCCCGACTTCGAGATCGGCTGTCACGTGGTGGGCGACGGCGGCTGGCAGCAGTACAGCGTACTGAGCACAGATGCCCCCATGCCTTGGCGCAGGATCGACCCGCACCAGTTGCCCATGTCCACCCACCTGGGCGTGACTGGCCTGCCGGGCGTGACCGCTTGGTATGGCATAAACCGCATTTGCCTGCCCCGCAAGGGCGAAACCGTGGTGGTCAGCGCCGCCAGCGGAGCGGTCGGCAGTGTAGCCGGCCAACTGGCCCGGGGCGCTGGCTGCCGTGTCATCGGCCTGGCCGGCGGCAGCGAGAAATGCCGTGTCGTCACCGGAGAATATGGCTTCGATGCCTGCATTGACTACAAGGCGCACCCTGATCTGGATACGCTGAGCCAGGCGCTGGCCGACGCGGCACCCGATGGCATTGACGCCTACTTCGACAACGTCGGCGGCCTGCTGCTCGACGCGGTGCTGGGTCGGATGAACCCGGCCGGACGCATCGCCGTCTGCGGCGCGCTGACGCGTTTCAACGACCATCTGCACCCGATGCACAACCTGTCGGCCATTCTGACGGCACGCCTGCGTCTGCAGGGTTTCGTCATTGGCGAACACCTTGATCTCTGGGCCGCTGCCGCACAGGAGCTCATCCAAGGCGTGACGACAGGGCAGATCCGTTATCGGGAAACGATAGCCCATGGCATAGCGGCTGCGCCGCAGGCCTTTCTCGGCCTGCTGCGCGGCCGCAATATCGGCAAGCAACTTGTTCAACTAACCTGAGGAGACTTTCAATATGAACACATCCCAACTGGCTCGTCGGCAATTCAACCAGGCCCTGCTCAGCGGTGCCGGACTCGCCGCGCTCGGCCTGAGCCTGCCGGCACGGGCACAGGCGCTCGAAATGGCCAAGATCTACAACGGTTTCGTCGCTGGTGGCACGGTCGACGCGGTCTGCCGCCGTATCGCGGAAAAAATGCGCGGCAGCTATGCCAGCAATGTGGTGGTGGAAAACAAGACCGGTGCCGGCGGCCAGATTGCGGTTACCACGCTCAAGGATAGCCCGGCCGATGGCAGCGCCCTGCTGCTGACCCCGGCATCCATGCTGACCATCTACCCCAATACCTACAAGAAGCTGCCCTACAAGCCCTTCGAGGATGTGACACCGGTCTCCACCGCCTGCTACCTGGGCTTCGGCCTGGCTGTCGGCCCCCTGGTCCCCGAATCGGTCAAGAACGTCAAGGACCTGCTCGCCTGGTTCAAAGCCAACCCGACACTGGCCAACTACGGCTCACCCGCTGCCGGTTCCATGCCACATCTGGTTGGCGCGTTGCTGGAGAAGATGGCCGGCATTGAGATGAAGCATGTGGCCTATCGCGGCTCAGCCCCTGGTATTCAGGACGTGCTAGGTGGACAACTGGCTGCGTTCTCCTCCCCGATCGGTGACTCGCTGCAGTACCTCAAAAGCGGCAAGCTGCGCGTATTGGCCGTCTCCGGCACCAAACGTTCGTCCTTCGTCCCCGATGTACCAACCTACGCCGAGCAAGGCTTTGCCGAGTTGGTGATGCGCGAGTGGTACGGCTTCTTCCTGCCGGCCAAGGCCACGCATCAAACCGTGCAAAAGGCCTTCGTGGTCATCCGACAAGCCATGGCGCAAAAGGACATGATCGATGGCCTGGCCCAAGTTGGATTGGAAGCCCAGACCTCCACCTCGCCCGAAGCGTTCGCCAAGGAGTTGCGTGCGGACCACGATCAGTGGTCCGGCTACGTCAAGCGCGTCGGCTTTACCGCCGACTCCTGATCTTCGGTCCGCCTGCGGGTTGGCACCTGCCTCGTCACGAAACGATGTAAGCGCCGGCCCCGGTCGACAGCAGCTTGCCGTCCGCCCCGAGGAACTCCATGCGCGTGGAGGCCACGCGGGAGCCCAGGCGCATCACCTCGGCACGCAGCTCGAAGTGCTCGCCGATGCCTGGCCGCAGATAGTCGATGCGCAGGTCAATCGTGCCGAGCTTGGCAAAGCGCTGCAGACGCTGCTGCGGCGACTCGTCCATGTGGCGCGCGCCGATGGCGGCCATCACCGCCAGGCCGCCCATGGCGTCGAGACCGGCACTGATGACGCCGCCATGGAGGCGGTTGTGGCTGTAGTGGCCAATGAGTTCAGGCCGCATCTCAATGCGGGCCGTGACGCGCTGTGGCAGCAGCGAGGTGATCTTCAGGCCCAGGACCTGGTTGAAGACGATCTTTTCTTCGAAGATGCTGCGCAGCCCCTCGACGAACTCATCGTCAAAGCTGATGGCAGGAATGTCCACTGAGAGTTTGCTCATGATGGGATAGGCGCCTCAGAGCTTGGAAAAATCCGGGCGGTGCTTTTGGCGAAAACACCGCAAGCCCTGACGGACTTGACTTGTGATACCGGCCTTCATACTTTGCTGAAGTCCGGTTTGCGTTTTTCCATGAAAGCGGCGAAGGCCTCGCGCGCGGCCGGTTCCTGCAACATGCGCCCGAAACTGGTCGCCTCCTCGGCCATCTGTTCCAGCACCCGTGCCGACTGCGCTTTTTTCATCAGGCGCTTGGTCTCGATCAGGGGCGCCAACGGTTTGGCCGCCAGCTTGCGCGCCTGCGACTGGGCGTAGCCATTGACCTCGGTCGGCGGCAGCACGCGGTTCACCAAGCCCACTTCCATGGCGGCTTCGGCAAAGAAGGGCTCACCCAGCAGTAGCGCCTCGGCGGCACGGTGGTAGCCGAACATCTGAGGCACCAGCAGGCTGGAGGCAGCCTCCGGGCACAGGCCCAGGTTGACGAAGGGCATGGAGAAGGCCGCGTTATCGCCGGCATAAACCAGGTCGCAGTGGAACAGCAGGGTGGTGCCGATGCCAACCGCCGGGCCACTCACCGCCGCGATCACCGGCTTGGGGAAGCTCGCGATGCTGCGCAGGAAACGGAACACCGGCGCGTCCGCCGTGGCCGACGGCTGCTCGAGGAAGTCGCCAATGTCATTGCCGGCGCTGAACACCGTTTCGTGGCCCTGGAACACCACCACCCGGATGGTGGCGTCCGTCGCCGCCTGCTCCAGCGCATCGGCCAGGCTGGCGTACATCGCCGAGGTGATCGAGTTCTTGCGCGCCAGCCGGTTGAAGCTGAGGGTAGTCACGCCGTCTTCAGCATGAACGAGGATGTCTGACATGGGGTTCATTCCTTGAAATAAACAATCTGGTGGGTTGTGGCCAGCAGCCGGCCGGATTCATTCCAGAGCTCGGCGCTTTGGTCGAAAAATCCGTTGAAGAACGATTGTGCCCGAGCCTGCCCCAGCAGATAGTCGGTGCCGGTGGCGGCCAGCTCCGCGGCGCCAGCATGGAAGTAGACCGTCATGGAAACCGTGCCCACCGGCGTCATCCGCGCGCGACGGCGCCAGACCCGCGGGTAAAACACGTCGGCCAGTGCCAGCAGGCTGCAGTAATCCAGCGGCCGTGGCGGGTCATCGCGCATCCAGAGTTGGGTCAGGCTGTCGGCTTCCGTGCCGTCCCAGGCGACCGGCATCTCGCCGGCACAGGGACGCATGTCGTAGCGCTGCAGCCAGGCGATCGGGCGCGCGGTACTGGCCCGCGCCATCCCGTGCGGCGACGGCACCGCCGGCATGACGGCATCCACCGTACTCCAGGTGTTGCGGCGCAGCGCTGTCACCGCCGTGGCCGTCAGCACCACCGACTCCTGCCCGGTGTCGTCGGTTTGCGACAGCAGCACCAGCCAGTGCTGGGTCGAACGGTTGGTGCGCACCGGACGCGCCTCAACGCGAAACGCCCCCGCGCTCAAGGCGGCGGCGAAATTCGCGGTGAAGGACACCGGCTCGCCCAGCCGCTCGGGATGCTGCATGATGGCCTGAAGCGCCTGCGCGGCGCTGATGCCCCCAAAAGGACCAACCATGTTCCAGTACGCTGCATGCGTATGCCCCTCGTAATGACCGGGGCCGGTTTGCCCCAGCAGCAGGGCAGCGTCGAAGGGATGCAGGCTCATGACCCCGAAGTGTGCGCCAACCGTTCGTCCTCGGCAGTCGTCTGCGCGACGGCTGACGGTAGCCCCAGGGTCTGCAAGCCGGCCATCGCCTGCGGCCAGAGCGAGGTGCGGAAATGCTCACGGAACATGCCGAAGTGGCCAATGCGACGCGCCAGCACATCATCCGGCCCCAGGCTGTGGATCTCACTCGGGGCGTTGGGATAGAGCGCGACCAGTGCCCGGGTGCCGCGCAACGTCATGAGCTCATCGTCGGTGAACGACCATGCCAGCACGGGGAAACGCACCCGGGCATAACGCTCGGCAACCGCGGGGCCTTCGGCGCCGACGCTGTAACGCGGGTGCAAGCACCAGCGGCGCCACTGCCGGATCACGCCAGCCGGCAGATCGCCGACTTTGCGCAAGCGCCGCCCAGGGAAGTACCCGCAAATGCGGGTCGCCACCGGTACCAGTACATGCCAGAAATACAGCACGTTGCGCCGCAGCTGCGGCGCATTGTCGCGCCAGTAGCCGCTGCCGGCGGCAATGCTCAGCAGACCATCGACCTGTTCGGGCCGCTCGAACAGGCCGGGCAACTGAGCACCCAGGCTATGCCCCACCAGATAGAGCGGCCACTCGGGCAACTCAGCCTTGGCAGCACACACCACAGCTTCGTAATCGCGCGCCCAGTCAAACAGGTCCGCCTGAAAACCGCGCAGGGTCTGGCCCGGGGTATCGGGCACCGAGTCACCATGGCCGCGGTAGTCGAAGGTGGTGACGCGATAGCCCTGCTCGGCCAGCCAGCGGGCAAACGGGGCATAAAAGCCCTGTTGCACCCCCATGGCGCCACCGATGACGACGCTGGCATGCGCCTGTCCGGCCGGCAGGTATTCGCGCAAGGCGAGTGTCGTACCCGCCTCGGCATGCAGCTTGCGCTTGTGCATGCGCACCGCGCTCAGACGCGCTCGAAGATGCCGGCAGCACCCTGCCCCATGCCGACGCACATCGTGACCATGCCGTATTTCTTGTTGTGCCGGCGCAGCGCATGCACCACGGTTGCGGAACGGATGGCGCCGGTTGCGCCCAGCGGGTGGCCCAACGCGATGGCGCCGCCCATGGGGTTGACCTTGGCCGGGTCCAGACCCAGGCTGTTGATGACAGCCAGTGACTGTGCGGCAAACGCTTCATTGAGCTCGAACCAGTCGATGTCGTCCTGCTTCAGGCCGGCGGCGCGCAAGGCGGCGGGGATCGCCTCGATCGGGCCGATGCCCATGATGTGCGGCGGCACGCCACGCGAGGCGAAGCTGACGAAGCGAGCCAGCGGCGTCAGGCCGAAGCGCTTGACCGCATCGCCACTGGCCAGGATCAGAACCCCGGCGCCATCCGAGGTCTGCGAGCTGTTGCCGGCCGTGACCGAGCCGCGCGCAGCAAATACCGTCTTGAGCTTGCCCAACGCTTCGAGCGTGGTGTCGGCACGCGGACCTTCGTCCAAGTTGACGGTGCGACTCTTGGCGATGAGTTCACCGCTGGCCAGATTGGCGCTGCGGTCGGTCACTTCGATCGGTGTGATCTCGTCCGCGAACTCGCCGGCCTGCTGTGCGCGGATGGCGCGCAGATGCGACTCCAGGGCAAAAGCGTCCTGCATGTCGCGGCTGACCTTCCACTGCTGCGCCACTTTCTCAGCCGTCAGGCCCATGCCGTAGGCAATGCCGACGTCGCCGTCGCGCTCGAAGATCGAAGGTGACAGCGAAGGCGAGTTGCCCATCATGGGCACCATGCTCATGCTTTCCACACCGGCGGCGATCATGACCTCGGCCTCGCCGACGCGAATGCGGTCAGCGGCCATCTGCACGGCCGACAGGCCGGAGGCGCAGAAGCGGTTGACCGTGATGCCGCCCACGCTGGCGGGCAACCCGGCCAGCACGGCGCCGATGCGCGCCACGTTGAGACCTTGTTGCGCTTCGGGAATGGCGCAGCCGCAAACAATGTCCTCGATGGCGGCCGGGTCCAGCCCCGGCACCTGGGCCAGCGCCGCACGCAGCGTGGTGGCCAGCAGGTCATCGGGGCGGGTGTTGCGGAAGAAACCGCGGTGCGAACGGCCAATGGGCGTGCGCGTGGCAGCAACGATGTAGGCGTCTTGAACTTGTTTCATGGTGATTCCTTGTCAGCCGATCAGTTGCGCAGGGGTTTACCCGTGGAGAGCATGCCCATGATGCGTTCCTGCGTCTTGGGATGCACGATGAGCGCGCAGAAAGCCTGGCGCTCCAGCGTCATCAGGTATTCCTCCGACACCAGCGTGCCGGGGTCGACCTCGCCGCCACAGACCACGTTGGCGATCAGGCTGGCGATATGGAAGTCGTGCTGGCTGATGAAGCCGCCGTCACGCATATTGACCAGCTGGCCCTTGATGGTGGCCACGCCGCTGCGGCCGGCCACCGGGAAAAGACGCTTGTGCGGCGCACGCCAGCCACCCTGGTACATGGCACGTGCTTCGTTCAGGGCCACGAACAGCAGCTCGTCCTTGTTCGGCACGATGATGTCGCTCTCCAGCAGGTAGCCCAGCTTGCGCGATTCCAGCGCGCTCGTTCCCACCTTGGCCATGGCCGCGGCGGTGAAGCCTTCGGTCAGAAAGGGCAGGATGTCTTTGCCGGTGGAAGCGGCGGCATTCTCGGCCGCACGACGGGCGATATAGGTCAGGCCGCCAGCGCCGGGCACCAGGCCCACGCCGACTTCGACCAAGCCGATGTAGCTTTCCATCGCGACCACGCGCCGCGCCGAGTGCACGGCCAGCTCACAGCCCCCACCCAGTGCCAGGCCACGGATGGCCGACACCACCGGCACGCCGGCGTAGCGGATGCGCAGCATCAGGTTTTGCAATTCAGCTTCAGCGCCCTCGACGGCGCTGACACCCGCGATCATGAAGGCGGGCAGCATGGCCTGCAGATCGGCACCGGCGCTGAAAGGCTCGTCACCCGACCAGACCACCAGGCCCTGGTAGTCTTTTTCGGCCAGGGCCACGGCTTGCATCAGGCCTTCGGCCACGTCCGGGCTGATGGTGTGCATCTTGGTCTTGATGCTGGCGATCAGCACCTCGTCATCGAGCGTCCACAGGCGCACACCACTGTCTTCGTGCAGCGTCTTGCCGGCCGTCTTGAAGTTGGGCAAGCCATCGCCCAGCAGGCTTTCGGGGAAGTGCTGACGCGCATAGACCGGCAACTGGCGACGCGGCTCGAATTGGCCCGAGGTCGGGTTCCACGAACCCTGCGGCGTGTGCACGCCGCCGGCCTCGGCCACCGGCCCCTTGAACACCCAAGCCGGCAGCGGCGCCTGACACAGCGCCTTGCCAGCATCGATGTCCTCCTGGATCATCTTCGCCACCTCCAGCCAGCCGGCTTCCTGCCAGAGCTCGAACGGGCCTTGCTTCATGCCGAAGCCCCAGCGCATGGCCTGATCGACGTCGCGCGCCGTGTCGGCCACCGCAGCCAGATGCACAGCAGCGTAATGGAAGCTGTTGCGCAGGATGGCCCAGAGAAACTGGCCCTGCGCACCTTCGCTGTTGCGCAGCAGCTTGAGGCGCTCGCCCGCCGGTTTTTTCAGCATGCGCTCGTACACGGCATCGGCCTTCTGGCCGCCCGGCACGTATTCCTTGCCCGCCAGATCGAAACGCAGGATGTCGCGCCCGACCTTCTTGTAGAAACCGGCCTTGCTCTTCTGGCCGAGGTTGCCCATGTCCAGCAGGGTCTTGAGCACTTCGGGCGTGCCGAAGCTGCCGTAGAACGGGTCGACAGGTTTATCAGAGGCCCCTGCGGTAGGCGCGCTCAGGTTGTCCTGCAGCGTCTTGATGACGTGGGCCATGGTGTCCAGGCCCACCACGTCGGCGGTGCGGAAGGTGCCGGAACTGGCGCGGCCGAGTTTCTTGCCGGTCAGATCGTCGACCACGTCATAACTGAGGCCGAAGTTCTCGACTTCCTTCATGGTGGCCAGCATGCCGGCGATGCCGATGCGGTTGGCAATGAAGTTGGGCGTGTCCTTGGCGCGCACCACGCCCTTGCCCAGACCGCTGGTGACGAAGGTTTCGAGCTGATCGAGGATCTCCGGCTGCGTGGTCGGGGTCGAGATCAGCTCCACCAGGTACATGTAGCGCGGCGGGTTGAAGAAGTGGATGCCGCAGAAACGCGGCTTGATTTCTTCCGGCAGCGCTTCCGACAGCTTGGTGATCGACAGGCCCGAGGTGTTGGAAGCCACGATGGCATGCTTGGCAATATGGGGCGCGATCTTCTTGTACAGATCGAGCTTCCAGTCCATGCGTTCGGCAATGGCCTCGATGATCAGGTCGCAATCTTTCAGCTGCTCCAGGTGCTCTTCGTAGTTGGCGGCCTGGATCAGCGTCGCGTCATCAGCCACACCGAGCGGTGACGGCTTGAGCTTTTTCAGGTTGTCGATGGCCCGGGCGGCGATACCGCTCTTCGGACCTTTTTTGGCCGGCAGATCGAACAACAGCACCGGCACCTTGACATTGACGAGGTGGGCGGCGATCTGCGCACCCATCACGCCGGCGCCGAGCACGGCGACTTTTTTGACTTGGAAACGTGACATGAATGTCTTCCTTGTTTATTGCACGCGAACCCAGATCTGGGTCCGGTAGAAGGGGCCGATATAGCCCCGGATTTGCAATTTGCTGCCGCCCTCCAGCGGGGTCATGCGCAGCGTGTAGTTTTTGCCGTTGTCGGGATCGAGGATCTTGCCCTCCTCCCAGACGTCTTTGCCCTCGGCCTTTTTCGCACCGCGGATGATCTCCATGCCCAGCTTGGGCTTGCCCTTGCGGTCGTCCGTGCACAGATCGCAGTTCGGGAACTCTGCCGGCGCCAATGGTTTCTCAACCACGCCAAGCAGCGTGCCGCCCGCGGTCTCGCGAATCCGGATTTCCGCCTTGGGCTTGTTGGTCGCGTCGTCAATGCTGTGCCACAGCCCCACGGGCGTCATCTGCGCCAGGGCCGGCAAAGCACCGACGCCAAGACACAGCGCAAGAAACAGTTTCTTCATGAGCGGCTCCCTCCGGTTGGTGTCAGGACCTTGATCAGGCCAGCGCCAGATCGGTGTCCATCAACACCTTGCTGCCGGCACGCGCAGTACGCATCAGTGCCGCAGTCTCGGGGAACAGCTTGGCGAAGTAGAAGCGCGCCGTCTGCAGCTTGGCCCCATAGAACGGGTCGGCCGGCTTGCCTTCTTTTTCCGCGGCTGCGATTTCGCGCAGAGCCACTTGGGCCATGCGGGCGAAGAAGTAGCCAAACACCAGATGGCCGGCTACGCGCAGGTAGTCGACAGCGGCAGCACCGACTTCATCCGGGTTCTGCATGCCCTTGAAACCAATCTCGGTGGTGAACTTGGTCATCTGGTCACCCAGATATGCCAGCGGATTGATGAACTCAGCCATCTTCTCGTTGACGCCTTCTTCTTCCACCAGCGCGCCGACCAGCTTGCCGAATTTCTTCAGCGAGGCGCCGTTGTTGCCCAGGATCTTGCGACCCAGCAGGTCGAGCGACTGCACGGTGTTGGTGCCTTCGTAGATCATGTTGATGCGGGCATCGCGCACGTACTGCTCCATGCCCCATTCCTTGATGTAGCCATGGCCGCCGAACACCTGCTGGCACATCACGGTCGACTGGAAACCGTTGTCAGTCAGGAAGGCCTTGACGATGGGCGTGAGCAGCGCCAGCATTTCGGCGCTGTCCTTGCGCACCTTCTCATCCGGGTGGTTCAACTCCTTGTCGAGCAGCAGGGTGCAGTAGCAGGCCAGCGCACGACCACCTTCGGCGTAGGCCTTGGCGGTCAGCAGCATCTTGCGTACATCGGGGTGCACGATGATCGGGTCGGCCGGTTTGTCTTTGGCCTTCACACCGGACAACGAGCGCATTTGAATCCGGTCCTTGGCATAGGCCAGGGCATTCTGGTATGCCACTTCGGTCAGACCCAGCGACTGGTTGCCCACACCCAGGCGGGCCGCGTTCATCATCACGAACATGGCCTGCAGGCCCTTGTTGGGCTGACCGACCAGGGTGCCGACAGCGTCCTCCAGAATCATCTGGCAGGTGGAGTTGGCATGGATGCCCATCTTGTGCTCCAGGCCACCGCAGTAAATGCCGTTGCGGCTGCCCAGCGTGCCGTCGGCTTTCACATTGAATTTCGGTACGACAAACAGGCTGATGCCCTTGCTGCCTTGCGGTGCATCCGGCAGGCGCGCCAGCACCAGGTGCACGATGTTGTCGGCCAGGTCATGCTCACCGGCGCTGATGAAAATCTTGGCGCCGTTGATCTTGTAGCTGCCGTCCGCTTGCGGCTCGGCCTTGGTACGCAGCAGGCCGAGGTCGGTGCCGCAATGCGGCTCCGTCAGGCACATGGTGCCGGTCCATTCACCGCTGACCAGCTTGGGCAGGTAAACCTTTTTTTGCGCCTCGGTGCCGTGCGCGTGCAGGCACTCATAGGCGCCATGCGACAGGCCGGGGTACATGGTCCAGGCCTGGTTGGCCGAGTTCAGCATTTCGTAGAAGCACTGGTTCACGACGAAGGGCAGGCCCTGCCCGCCGTATTCCGGGTCGCAGCTCAGCGCCGCCCAGCCGCCCTCGACGTACTGGGCATAGGCCTCCTTGAAGCCCTTGGGCGCCTTGACCTCATGCGTGGTCTTATCCAGCACACAGCCTTCAGCGTCACCGCTGATGTTAAGCGGGAAGGTCACCTCGGCGGCGAACTTGCCACCTTCTTCAAGCACGGCGTTGATGGTGTCGACATCGATGTCGGCGTGTTTCGGCAACACCTTCAGTTCATCGGTGACCTTGAGCACTTCGTGCATTACAAACTGCATGTCGCGCAGGGGCGGGGTGTAGCTGGGCATGTGATTACTCCTTGGAAACTTGGGTTGATTTGCGGTTTCGGGTTGAAATACGCGGCTTCACCGGGGTGGCAGCGTGGCGGCCGTAACGGGCCAGAATGTGTTCGAAGCCCTTGTGCGCACGCGCGATCGAGCAGGGGTTGTTTAGGAAGCGGGCTTCGTAATGCAGCGCCAGAATGAGGCCGTGGATCTCAAAGGTCATCTGCTGTTCGTCAGCGTCGTCTGACAGATCGCCCTCCTCCTTGGCCTGCACCACGGCCCGGTGGACAGCACCGAGCCAGGTCTTGACGGAACTGGCCAGCGCATCACGCACCGGGCCGGGGCGGTCATCAAACTCGACCGCGCCGCTGATAAAGATGCAGCCCGACTGGATTTCCACCGCCACCAGCTTCATCCAGTTGGCAAACAGGGCCTGGACACGCGGCAGGCCGCGCTGCACCTGCAGGGCCGGATAGAACACCTCCTGCTCGAAGCGGTTGAAGTATTCGCGGATGACCGAAATTTGCAACTCTTCGCGGGAACCGAAGTGCGCAAACACCCCGGATTTGCTCATGTGCGTGACCTCGGCCAGCGCACCGATGCTCAGCCCCTCCAGCCCGACATGGGCCGCCAGCCCCAGCGCGGCATCCACAATGGCCTGCTTGGTCTGCTGCCCCTTGTGCATGGCGCGCCCCTCACGGGCACTGTCGCGCGCCGTGGCGCGCGGTGTCTTGGCAGTCAATTCGGTGGCGGACATGGATTCACAAAATAAAACGAACGATCGTGCTATTTTGCATGAAAAGATGTCTGGCTGACAAGCCCCTAAAAAAGAAAGGCGCCCTGATCAGGGCGCCTTGGCTGGAGATCGGTGAAATTTAGAGCTTGAACGGCACCACCAGTTGGCGTTGTTCGCCCAGGCCTTCAATACCCAGCGTGATGACATCGCCTTTTTTCAGGAAACGCTGCGGCTTCATGCCCATGCCCACGCCAGGCGGCGTGCCGGTGGTGATGATGTCGCCCGGCATCAGCGTCATGAACTGGCTCAGGTGGCTGACGATCTTGGCCACGCTGAAGATCATGGTCTTGGTGTTGCCGGTCTGCATGCGTTCGCCATTGACGTCGAGCCACATGGCAAGCTTTTGCGGGTTCTCGATCTCGTCGCGCGTCACCAGCCAGGGGCCAATGGGGCCGAAGGTGTCACAGCCTTTGCCCTTGTCCCACTGGGAGCCGCGTTCCAGCTGAAACTCGCGTTCGCTCACGTCATTGATGGTGCAGTACCCGGCCACATAATCCAATGCGGCCTTTTGCGAGACATAGCGGGCCTGCGTGCCGATCACAATGCCCAACTCGACTTCCCAGTCGCCTTTGACCGAGCCCTTGGGCAGCATGACCGGGTCGTTCGGGCCCTGGATGCAGCTGATGGCTTTGGTGAACACCACCGGCTCCTTCGGGATCGGCATGCCAGCTTCTTTGGCATGGTCGGAGTAGTTCAGGCCGATGGCGATGAACTTGCTCACGCCCTTGACCGGACAGCCCATGCGCGGCTTGCCGCGCACCAGCGGCAGCTTGTCGGTCTTGAGCTTGCCTAGCTTGGCCAGCACAGCATCGCTGAGCTGCTCGGGGCCAATGTCTTTCACCACGGCGCTGAGGTCGCGCAGTTTGCCCTCGGCATCGATCAGGCCCGGTTTTTCCTTGCCCGGGTTGCCATAACGTACGAGTTTCATGAAGTCTCCTTAATGCTTAGACGAGCATCTGCGCCAGACTGGCTTCCAGATACTCCGAGGGCAGGCGCCGGAAGCCGGAGCGGGCAAAGCGTTGCAGGCGCCCCACCACAAAAGCGGTCAGCACGGACGCCCGCACCTGGGCATCGGCCGTCGGCGTACTGGAGCCCGCCACCTGCGCCCCGTCGCGCAGGCACTGCTTGAGGGTGGATTCGATCTTGTCAAAAAACTGGTTCATGCGTTGCTGCAGACGCTCGTTCTCGAACACCAGCGCATCGCCCACCATCACCCGGGTCATGCCGGGGTTCTTCTCGGCGAACTGCACCAGCATGGTCACCACCTTGCCGGCATGGCGCACGCCGGCAGCCGGATCGGTCGCACCGGCCTCGCGTTCGGCGATCTGGTTCACGAGCGAGAACACCGTCTGCTCGATGAACTCAATCAGTCCCTCGAACATCTGCGCCTTGCTGGCAAAGTGCCGGTACAGGGCCGCTTCACTCACCTCCAGCTTGGCCGCCAATGCTGCCGTGGTGATGCGCTCCGCGCCCGGCTGCTCCAGCATGCTGGCCAGGGCCTGCAGAATCTGCACCCGGCGTTCGCCAGGTTTGGGGCGCTTGCGGGCCGGCGTGGCAGCGTCTCCGCCTTCGGGCAGGGATGTGGAGGTGGTATCGGCGTCTGGCATGGTGCAAAGCAATGTGGTTTTTTTGATTCTCGCACAGCGGCGCCAAGGGTTTTTCCTCAATAGGAGGAACCGTTGTCTGGCCACCACCTCGGGCCGTCTGATGTGTTCAGTGGGAACGAATCATCGTGCCATAGGCCTGATCGGTCAGGATCTCCAGCAGCAGGGCATGTGGCACCCGGCCGTCGATGATGTGCACGGCGTTGACGCCGCCCTTGGCCGCGTCGAGCGCGCCGCTGATCTTGGGCAGCATGCCACCCGAGATCGTGCCATCGGCAAACAGCTCGTCGATACGGCGGGCCGTCAGGTCGGTCAACAGATTGCCCGCCTTGTCGAGTACGCCGGTGGTGTTGGTCAGCAGCATGAGCTTTTCAGCCTTCAGCACCATCGCCAACTTGCTGGCCACCACGTCGGCATTGATGTTGTAGCTCTCGTTGTTCTCGCCAAAGCCGATCGGGCTGATGACCGGGATGAAGGCGTCGTCCTGCAGCGCTTTAACCACACTGGGGTCGATGGCCTCGATGTCGCCCACTTGGCCGACATCGTATACCTTGCTCGGGTCTTTGCTGTCCACCATCTTGAGCTTTTTGGCGCGGATCATGCCGCCATCGCGCCCGGTCAGGCCGACGGCCTTGCCACCCGCCTGGTTGATCAGGCCCACAATGTCCTGCTGCACCTCACCGGCCAGCACCCACTCCACCACTTCCATGGTTTCGGCATCGGTCACGCGCATGCCCTGGATGAACTCACCCTTCTTGCCCAGCCGGCCCAGCGCCGCCTCGATCTGCGGGCCACCGCCGTGCACCACCACCGGATTCATGCCAACCAGCTTGAGCAGCACCACATCCTCGGCAAAATCGGCCTGCAGCGCGGGATCAGTCATCGCGTTGCCGCCGTACTTGATGACCAGCGTCTTGCCGTGGAACTTGCGAATATAGGGCAGCGCCTGGGCCAGGATCTCGGCCTTGTCGCGCGGGGCGATGTGGGTGGTATCGGTCATGGTGGGCTCATCCAAAAATCTAGTAGCGAATTGTGCCGCATCATTGCGACCGTCGAAAACTCACTCGGCGGACGATGGTGACGTGACATAGCCATGCACACAGGTCTGCAGCACCGCCTTGATGGCCGCCACATCGCTGCTCTCGGCCGCACGACGCAAGGTCTGCAAGTGCGCGTCCAGCACCGGCCAGGCCATGTAGTCTTCGTGCGCCTTCATGATGCGCGGGTGGCTGGTCGGCGCGGGGTTGTCGCCGATGAGCAGTTCCTCATACAACTTCTCGCCGGGACGCAAGCCCGTGATAGCAATTTCAATATCGCCATCCGGATGGGCGGCATCGCGCACCGACATCCCCGACAATTCGACCATGCGGCGCGCCAAATCCATGATCTTGACCGGCTCGCTCATGTCGAGAACAAACACATCTCCGCCTGTCGCCATGGCACCGGCCTGCAAGACCAACTGAGCCGCCTCGGGAATCGTCATGAAGTAGCGCGTCACCTCCGGATGCGTCACCGTCAAAGGACCGCCCCGGCCAAGCTGGCTGCGAAACAGCGGCACCACGCTGCCGCTGGACCCCAGCACATTGCCAAAGCGCACCATGCCAAAACAAATTGAGCCTTGATCAGACTCTGCCGCCAATGCCAGTAAGACCAGTTCAGCCATGCGCTTGCTGGCGCCCATCACATTGGTCGGCCGCACCGCCTTGTCGGTCGACACCAAGACGAAATGTGCAACACCATTATCCCGTGCCGCACGCGCCATGTTGAGCGTGCCAAATACATTGTTGACAATGCCTTCCGCCGGGTTGGACTCCACCATCGGCACGTGCTTGTAAGCGGCCGCGTGGTACACCGTCGCAGGCCGGTAAAGTCGACACACTTCATGCAAACGCTGCGGGTTTGTCACACTACCCAGTAAGGGTAACAACTCGACGTTGAGTTCCTGCGCTTGGCACAGGCCGAGCAACTCCTGGTGAATGCTGTAGAGGCCAAACTCGTTGTGATCGAGCAGCAGCAATTGACGCGGCTTCTCCTGCAGGATCTGCCGGCACAACTCACTGCCAATGCTGCCGCCGGCGCCAGTCACCAGCACAACCTTGTCGGCCAGATTGCGCGCCAGCAACGCTGTATTGGGCGGTACGGGGTCTCGGCCCAGCAAGTCCTCAATATCAAGCTCTTTGAAGTCTTGCACGGTCACACGCCCCGTGGCCAGATCGGCCATGCCGGGCAAGGTTCGAATATGAACCGGCAAAGCGCGCAAGCTTTCAATAATTTTGTTGCGCCTCTCTCTAGTTGCACTGGGCAGGGCAAGCAGGATATCTGTCACTCCCTGGCGAGCCACCACAGTCGGGACCGAAGCTGAAGCAAAGACTGGCACACCGTTGATACTGCGCCCCACCTTGGCTTCATCATCATCGACAAAACCCAGCAAAACAAATTGACCAGAAACACCAAGTGCAGAGGCTGTCTGGACGCCTGCAGTTCCAGCACCAAAAATCAGCAAACGTCCTTCAACCCTATTGCGCGATTGACTAAGCCCCGCCAACCAGAATCTGGCGATGGCACGACTTGCGCCGACCAGCAGCAAATAAATCAATGGCTGAAGGACGCCCAGACTACGTGGTACGTTGGGCCATTGTTGCCACAACAAAACAGCCAATAACAAGCCACCGTACACAGCGACAGCCTGCGCCGTGGCTATCAAGGCGGCTTGGCCCGTGTACCGAAAAATGGCACGATATAGACCAAACCTCACAAAAACCGGTATGGCCAATGCTGGCGCAAGGGCATACACCCACCACTGGGAACCCGCTGGCTGGTGGAGTGCGTCCAGCCGCAAAGTAAAGGCAATCCAGGTGGCTGCCAACGCCAGCACAACATCCAGCCCAACAACCACCAGCCGTTTCGTTGTGCGCGGCCAGCCTAATATTTTGCTTTGCATTTATCTCCCTGCCATCAGATTAACGCTTGATAGCAAAGTCTTCTTTTGTGCGCCCCTCCGCTACCAGGGTAGCAAGCCAACGCGGCGTCAGTCCGCGCCCACTCCAGACCTCACCATTAGGGCCGCGGTATTTGGCGGCCACAGAGGAAGCACTTTTTTTCTTGGCAGCAGCACTGCCTCGCTTGGCCACCGCACCGGTTTTGACCTTGCCGCCACGCTTCTTGCCGGGCTGCAAATCTTTCAGGGTAATGCCAAAAGCCTGCATTTTGGCAAGAATCTCCTGCACCGTTTTGTCGAATTCCTTGTTTTTGATTTCAGCCGCCTGTTTCTGCAGCTTTTCAATTTGACTTTGAATATCGATCAAACTAACCATGGCTTTCTCCTTATAAATTTAAGCTCAACCATTGCAAATTGCTTTGCATTTTCAACATAACGAATCGAATTAATGGGAAACACTATCGCGCCTCATAACTTTAATTGCCGTAAGCCCCAATATTTTCAAATCGAACCAGAATGATTTTCGCCGCAAGTACTCGGCGTCAAGTTGCACTTTTTGGGGAATAGGCAACTCATCTCGCCCATTAATTTGCGCCCAGCCCGTCAAGCCAGGCACCAACTCATGCACGCCACACTGCGTACGCAACGCAATTAAATCGTCTTGGTTGAACAGCGCCGGACGCGGGCCGACAAAGCTCATGTCGCCCTTGAGGATGCTCCACAACTGCGGCAACTCGTCCAGGCTGCTCTTACGCAAAAAACTGCCGATGGGTGTGAGGTGTGCCCCGGGGTCCGCCAACAAATGGGTGGCCACCGCCGGGGTGCCCACCCGCATGCTGCGGAACTTCGGCATTTTGAATATCTTGTTGTGGCGGCCCACACGGTCGGACCAATAAAAAGCCGGGCCTTTAGAGGTAAGCCGCACCGCCAGGGCCACCAACGCCACCGGCAGCAGCAGGATAGTGGCGGCACACAGGACAAGAATCAAATCAAACAGACGTTTCACGCAAAAATCCTTCAGCCGCTTTCTTCAGACCTTCGTCCACCGACAGCGGCGGCGTCCAGCCCAGCAACTGCCGCGACTTTGAAATATCCACCTGCAATGAACCGCATAGGCGCTGCACCAGTTCCAGCTTGCCCAGCAGGGACGCTCCCCGCCTGAGCAGCATCGGCGGCACCGGCAACAAGCGCGCCGGCTGGCCCAGCGTCTGGCCCATGCGGCGCAACAAGTCAGCGGTAGAAAGGTCTTCCCCATCCGACACCAAAAACGTCTGGTTGGCCGCTGCGGGGTGGGTGAGACAGGTGACGATTAAGTCCACCAGATTGTCCAACGCCACCAAGCTGCGACGGTTGTACGTGACAGCGCCCAGGGGCAGGGGCACGCCACGTGCGAGCCAGCGCATCATGGCCGCAAAGTTGGCCTTCACCCCCGGCCCGTAAACCAGCGGCGGGCGAATGATGACCACCTCCATGCCGGTTTGCACCTCGATCTCGCGCAGCCCAGCCTCAGCCTCCATCTTGGATATGCCGTAGGGGTCTTGCGGTGCAGGCACGTCATCCGCGTGAAACGACGCCCTCGCCCCTCCGGCGAGAGGGGCCGGCGTTGCCTCGCCGTTGACCTTAATTGAGCTGAGAAAGACAAATCGTTTCACCCCAGCAACGGCGGCTTGACGGGCTAGGTGCAAGGTAGCTTGCACATTGACTCGGCGGTATTCCGTCAAAGGGTCAAGTGCGGCATCGTTCATCACATGGACCCGGGCTGCTGTGTGGACGACCGCCGCGACATCCACCAAGGCCAGAGACCAGTCGGTTTGAGAAGACAGATCGCCCACGCGCGCTACGTGAACCCCGAGCGGCACAGCAACATCGTCACGCCGCACACCGACACGAACTGCAAGCCCATCAAGCGCAAGCCTGTCGACCAGCGCACACCCCACAAAGCCCGTTGCTCCCGTCACCAAAATCATGCCTGATCTCCCCCACTCGGTGACAGCATGGATTGAAGCTGTAACTGTCTAAGCCACGCCTCCAGTTGGTCTAGCAGACCGTCGCGACCAAACTCCCGCGCGCTGATATCCAAGCCGTTTCTCCCCATTGCCCCTCGCTCTTCATTGGTCATCTGTGAGAGTTTCAGTACAGCCGCAGCCAGTCCCACATGATCCCCGGCGGCGCACGTCAGCCCCGATCGAGAACGCACCACGATATCAGCCCCCTCGCCATTCAACATGGCCACCACCGGAATACCGGAGGCCAGATACGATTGAAGCTTGCCCGGAATCGTCATGGCGAAAATAGGCTCGTCCTTCAAACTAACCAGCAAGGCATTGGCATGTTTGAAAAACGAAGGCATTCTCTCCACCGGATAGCGCCCCAGCATCAAAACACAGTCCTGCAAACGGCGCTTTTTGATTTCATCTGCCACCCAACGTGCCATCCGCCCATCCCCTACGATCAGCCAGCGAATGTGCGCGTGTGACTTCAAACTCTCTGCCGCCGCCAGAATGGCAGGGAAGTCCTGTGCATCGCCAACATTCCCGGCAAACATCACATTGAAACTGTCGTCCCGCAAAGGAACTTCGCGCGCAGGCACGACCTCCTGCCGGTCAAATATCGCCTCAGCCCAACTCGGGAAGTACGCCACGCGGCGTGCCTCGCCCGCATATTGCTTGATCTGCGGAATAAAGCTTTGGGACTGGGCCAAAATCAAATCACAGCGCGCGTAAATAAAGGCCACCAGCTTGCCAACGGCCCGCAAAAGCAGCGAGGAACGCACCACGCCGATAGCCTGCAAGGTTTCGGGCCACAAATCGAGCACCCAAAACGCCAACGGCGCTCGCTTGACGCTGCGCATCAGCGCCGCAGGCAGCCCCACAGTAATGGGTGACGGCTCATACGCGAATATTGCGTCAAACCTGCGCCCACGCAGCTTCCACAAGCCGATGCTCGAGGCACTGAACGCAAAGGTCAGGTAGTTGAGCACCAAGCGCAAACCACCTTGCCCCCGTGGCATCAGCGGCACGCGAACAACTTCAGCGCCCTCGTAATGTGAATAACGACCAGGATCATCCCGATATTGTTGAAAGACCTTGCCTTCCGGGTAGTTGGGCAAGCCCGTCAGCACAGTCACCTGGTGACCGCGCCGCACCAACTCAGCCACCAAATCATTGATCCTGAAATTCTCTGGCCAGAAATACTGCGAAACAACCAACAGGCGCATGTATCGCTCGCTCAGTACTTCTTCCACACCACGCGGTTCACGTAGTCAGTGTAGCTGTGGATGATGCGCAGCACCTTGTCCGACACATTGGGCATGCTGTAGTCGGCCACTTGACGCAGCCCCCGCTCCGCGCCACGCGGTTGCGTCGCCAGAATCGCCAGCCCCTGGCGCACCCGGTCCACCTCCAGCCCCGCCATCATCACGGCGGCCTCTTCCATGCCCTCGGGCCGCTCATGCGCCTCGCGCAGATTCAGCGCCGGGAAGTTCAGGATCGATGACTCTTCGTTGATCGTGCCACTGTCTGACAGCACGGCGCGCGCAGAGAGTTGCAGTTTCACGTAGTCATGAAAACCCAGCGGCTTGAGCAGGCGTACCTGTGAGTGAAAACACGCACCCATTGTGTCAATGCGCTTTTGCGTGCGCGGGTGGGTGGACACGATCACCGGCAGGTTGTGGTCTTCCGCCACAGCGTTGAGTACAGCCACCAGCTTGGTGAATGCACCCTCGGATTCAATATTTTCCTCCCGGTGCGCACTGACCACGAAGTAGCGCCCTTCCTGCAAGTCCAAACGTTGCAGCACATCAGACGCATCGATCCGAGCGCGGTAATGCGTCAACACCTCGAACATCGGGCTGCCAGTCTTGATCACCAAATCCGGCGGCAAGCCCTCGCGCAGCAGGTAGTCGCGCGCAATCGTGCTGTAGGTGAGGTTGACATCGGCCGTGTGGTCCACGATGCGGCGGTTTGTTTCTTCCGGCACACGCTGGTCAAAGCAGCGGTTGCCCGCTTCCATGTGGAAGATCGGTATCTTGCGGCGTTTGGCAGGAATGACGGCTAGGCAACTGTTTGTGTCGCCGAGCACCAGCATGGCCTCTGGCTGCACCTCGGCCAGCACTTGGTCCACCGCAATGATCAGGTTGCCAATGGTCTGCGCAGCACCGCTGCTGCCCTGGGCGCTGCTCAAGAAATAGTCCGGCTTGCGCACGTCCAGATCATCAAAAAACACCTGGTTCAACTCAAAATCGTAATTTTGCCCCGTATGCACCAGCACATGGTCGCAATGCTCGTCGAGCCGGGCCAGTACGCGCGACAGGCGAATGATCTCGGGCCGCGTGCCAACGACAGTCATGACCTTGAGTTTTTTCATGGGATTAAGAGGAATAAAAAAAGTAACTCACAGGGGGCACGCAAAGGTATCGGGCCGAGAGCGATCAAACACCTCATTCGCCCACAGCATGACGACAATCTCGTCAGCGCCAATATTGGTAATGTCATGCGTCCAGCCGGGCACGGTTTCCACAATTTCGGGCTGGTCACCGGTGGTCACCAACTCATGCGCCTCGCCTGTCTGCATCTGCCGGAACTTGAAACGCGCCCGTCCCTTGATGACCAGAAACTTCTCGGTCTTGCTGTGGTGGTAATGGCCGCCGCGCGTCACACCCGGGTGTGCGGTGAAGTAAGAAAACTGCCCTGCATCAGGCGTCTTGAGCATCTCCACAAAAATGCCGCGCAGGTCGGCATGTGCCGGCACCGGATAGGCAAACAGCTCCGGCGGCAGATAGCTCACGTAAGTGGCGTACAGCGCGCGCACCAGCCCGGTGCCGACGCGCTCGGTCATCAGTGTGGCGCGGCTGGCCTTGAAGGTTTGAATCTGGCGGGCCAATTCACCCACGGTGGTGCTGTACTGTGGGGCCACGGTGGCAAAGCCCTCGGCATCCAGCGCCGCGTCAGCGCCATCCATCAACTGAACAAAACGCCCAATCACATCGTCCACATACACTAGTGTGACTGGCGCCGCCGGGTCATTGATTTGAATGGGCAAACCGCGCGCGATGTTGTGGCAAAAGGTGGCCACCGCCGAGTTGTAGTTGGGCTTGCACCACTTGCCAAACACATTGGGCAGCCGGAAGATATGCACCGGAACCTGATGGCTGTGCGTCATCGCCTGCAGGGCGACTTCCGCCCCCTGCTTGCTCTGCCCATAAGGGTTGTCACACCCGGCCTGAATGGACGATGTGTAGACAATGGGCACCTTCTTGCCCGTGGCCTCGGCCACGGCGCACACGGCTTGGCACAGCGCCCGCGTCAAATCCACATTGCCCGTGGTGAACTCTTGCGGGTCTTGTGGCCGGTTCACACCGGCCAAGTGAAACACGAAGTCCACCTCTTGCAGCAGGGCTGCAAGTCGGAGGGCATCATCGTTGCGGGTAAAGCAGATGACCTGCACATCCTTGCGCTCGGCTAGGTGCAATTGCAGGTTTTTCCCCACAAAACCATTGGCGCCGGTAATCAACACCTTCACGGCATCAGTCCTCAGCCACCGCGTGTTCGCCGCGGGCAATACGCTGCATAAAGTCCAGCTTGAGCAGCAAGGCCTCCATGCCCGCCATATCCAAGCGTGTCGTATTGTGCGAGCTGTAGTCCTCGCCATGGGTGCTCTGGGTCAGCCGGCGCTCGCCTACATCCACAAACTTCGCGTAGTTCAAATCACGCGCGTCCGGCGGTACCCGGAAGTAGTCCCCCAGGTCTTCAGCGCACGCCATTTCCTCGCGTCCGAGTAGCGTCTCATAGAGCTTCTCGCCATGCCGCGTGCCGATCTCTTGCACCGGATGCCCGGGTTTCCCGAGCAGCTCGACGATGGCCTGCGCCAGCACGCCGACCGTGGCGGCGGGCGCCTTCTGCACGAAGATGTCACCGTTGCGGCCGTGCTCGAAGGCATAGAGCACCAGGTCCACCGCATCTTCCAGCGTCATCATGAAGCGCGTCATGCCGGGGTCCGTCACGGTGATCGGCTTACCCGCCAGCACCTGGTCCACAAACAGGGGGATCACGGAACCGCGCGATGCCATCACGTTGCCATAGCGCGTACCGCAGATGACCGTGCCCGTTTTTTCCAGGTTGCGGCTGGTCGCCACCATGACCTTTTCCATCATGGCCTTGCTGATGCCCATGGCATTGATCGGGTAGACCGCCTTGTCCGTGCTCAGGCACACCACGCGCTTGACGCCCGCCGCAATGGCCGCCTCCAGCACATTCTCTGTGCCCATGACGTTGGTCATCACTGCCTGCATGGGATGGAATTCGCAGGACGGCACCTGCTTCAGGGCCGCCGCATGGAATACAAAGTCAACCCCTCGCATGGCAGCCGCCACGCTGCGGCTATCGCGCACATCCCCGATATAGAACTTGAGCTTGGAATGCGCATAGCGCTTGCGCATGTCATCCTGCTTCTTCTCGTCACGGCTGAAGATGCGGATCTCCGTCAGGTCGGAATCCAAAAACCGCCGGAGCACTGCATTCCCAAAAGAACCCGTGCCACCTGTAATCAATAGTGTCTTGTTGTTGAACATGAGAGCTAACCTTTTCCGGCACCCGCTAGGGTGCGCTCTGCAGCTATTTCTGCAATGAATTCAAACGTTTCACTGGCGCAACGCGCCCATGAGTAGCTTTGACCTTTTTCCCATGCGGACATCGCCAGTTTCGCGCGCAGGTCGCCATTATGGATAAGCTTGCGTAGCGCCTCTGCGATCGAATCCGGGACTTCCGGATCAAAATAGATTCCAGCTTCTTCAAGAACCTCAGGCATCGGCCCGCGATTCGAGGAAGCAATTGGCAAGCCGGCGGCCATCGCCTCGATCATGATATTGGGTAGATTCTCACAACTCGATGCAAAGACGAAGGCATCCGCCTCCCTGTAATTGCCGTCAAGCTGGTCAAATGGCACACAGCCAGACCAGTGAAGGTACTCCTTGCCGGGGTCCAGACAGTGCAACAACTGACCGAATTCGCGCCCGTAGCGCCCCCAATCAGCACCTATGAAACGGACAACCACAGGAAGTCCCTCCGCGCGCAGTTGATGGACCGCAAGCGCGACCTCCATTTGATGTTTATAGGGCATCAGAATGGAAACGTACAACAACCGGAACGGCTGAGTCATTGAAGACAGGTCCATCCCCCGCTGCGTGCGAGGCGGCTGAATGAATCTGTCTTCAATACCGTGGGGAATCAACGCCATTGGTTTTCTGATCCCCCCCAGGAAATCAGAGACAGTCTCTTGCGCGTATTTCGTCAGGAAGATCAAGCCACTGGCCTGCAGAAAAGACCGCCCCAGGGAGTGACGAAGCAGCCACATCTTCAGCCGCATGGCGCTCCAGCGCCCGAACCGCAGGGCTTCGGCCGGCTCGAACGGCAACATGTTCTGCGACATCGTTACTGTCGGTACAGTGCACCACATGGGAAGTGTACCCCCGGGCGAAAAAAGGACATCGCATCCGGCCTGTGCCAGTTCGCGTCCCAACTGAAACTGTTGTCCTAGCATCCGCCATGGCAGCGATGCTTCAACCCAGGCGGGGCTACGCATTTCAAGCCATGCACGCGCGGGCAACGCGGCCGCCGTGGCACGTGACGCCCAGACCGTGATCCGCCCGATCCCTGCCGCAGCGGGATCGGCTGCGTACAGCAACTGAGACAGATGCGTAACGCCCCCGCCCTGGCGTATGTTCGATGCGTCAATACCCAGATGCAACACGGCTGTTTACGCTTGGTGCCAGCTACCGCCTAGCGGGTCGCCTCGACGTAAAGAGTTTCTTCCGGCCGGTTGTCCAGACTGACCAGATCGGGCGATGCGCCCTCCCGATAGTTGCAACGGCGAATATTCTGATACCCAGCCTCAGCCAGCAGTGCACGCAGACAGTCAAAGTCATACATGTATTTATGCCGCGCCAAATAGCTGGACCGATCATCGACGAAAAAGTAGTTTTCCAACATCTCTTTCGTCTTGCCCTCCTCATATAGCCCGACGGCATGCGCAAGATCGGGGACCGCAATGCGTATGAGCCCGCCGTCTTTCAATGCGCCATGCATTTCGCGTAGCAAGCGCTCAGCATCTTTCTTGAATAGATGCTCGAAAAAATGCGACGAGTAGAAAACATCGACCGTCTTCTCGCGGAATGGAAGACTGCGCGCGAGGTCATGGAAGACGAAACAGTGCTCGCTCAGCAAGCGACCGTATTCCTGCTCAGAGTAATAGCGATTCGCCCCTGACAGGCGGTAAAGCAGCCTCAATACAAACTTCGGCGCACCTGCGAACAGGGCATTCAGGCTCGCGTCGACATTGATCCATCCCGGCGCGACGGCCAGGCCACAGCCGAGGTTGACGCAGGTACGCCCATCGCCAACCTGCACCTTTGGGCGAATCCTTCTGCCTTGGAGCATGATGCCTGCGACATCAACGGTCTTGTCTATGACGGCGCGAATCACACTCATGCTTTTTCCTTAGTTGAGTACAGGATTGGAATTCCATTTTTCACCCGGTAAGTTGCAGAACACGCCGGACACTTCAAGCCAGAATCCTGTGGCAAGAGTTGCGGATTGAAGCAGGTGGGACAGCGCAGGAGATTGGAAATATCGAGATAACTATTCCGCCTTCTCTGAGAGAAAAGATTTCGAAAAACCTTTATGAGTTTCTCTCGTTTTGATGATGTAACCGGGGGAAGATTCTGGCTGGTTGACTCGGGCGGAATCCAAGCAGCGTCAACACCCGGATTGAGAACATGAAAATTGATCCCGCCTTTCCAATAATATCGGACATGAAAATCAAAGGGGTTCCTCGGGATCAGCTCACCAGCAATCAGCCTCTTGGCGCGCGCCTCATAGAGTTCGATGAGATCAGGGTCTGCGTCCCATCTTGCTTTCTTTTTGATAATCAGCCGGTCATCTCGACAGGTAATTTCCAGCCGGTGATCTCGGTAGGGATTGACCCGTTCCATAAAGGCATCAGGAACCTCTATATAGCCGGCTTTGGCGACCCGCTGCAGTTCCGCGAGAAAACTGGCAGGGTCGATGGAGTGCTCAAGCACATGCGCAGCAATGACGAAATCGAATGCCTTGTCCTTGAACGGCAAATTCTCAACAAACCCCAATACCGTCGGCCGGTCTGAAATGAGAGGTGCCCAATGGCGCTCCCTTGTCTCTTCATAAGCATCCAATAGCACATTCGCTCGAGCATAGGGATTCCCGCCCGATCCCACTTCGAGCACCAGAGCGGCTTCATCCACCGGGCAATGCAACCGTCGCAAGGCCCATGCGACGCGCTCGAATCCAATGGCACGAAAAAAATGCATTGCCGCAGAATGTGTCCGGATATTCATTAGGAGGTCTTTCCCTTCATGCCTTCGACCCAAGCGAGGACCTGCTGCATTCGCGCCACAACATCATGTCCGTCCTCCGTCACACGCCTGCGCCCCGCAAGAGCTACTTGCTTGCGTTGCTCATCGTTTGCCAGGTAATGCCGGATTTTTTCCATCATCTCGTCCCGATTCCTAAAGAAATCCGCCTCCACGCCTTCTTTGTAGAGGCCCGAAAGATCGTCTGAATATTCTGAGAGCATCAATGTGCCCGTCGCAGGAATTTCAAAGCAGCGGCGTGTGTAGGTATCACGATTCAGTTTTGAGAAGAAACACAGGGCGATCTTCGCGCCGCAAAGTGCGCGATTGTAATCCTCGCCCCACACAAGCCGAACCGGCGCCAGCCCGCTAAGCACGGGGGATTTGCGTATCACCGGATCCCAGTCATAACCCGGTCCAAACAGGCGCAGACGGATTCCCTGTCGCGCAATTTCCTCCAGGCAATCCAGGCGCTGGTCGCCTTCATAATGACCGACGAAAACCACCTCCGACCCGAACACCTCCTTTTCCGTCTCCAAAAGTTCAACCGGATGGTTTCTTTCGGGCACGAACCAGGAGCGCAGCAGCTCCACCCTGCTCGCGCCAGCCATCTTGTATTCAGCCAAGTTGGCGTGTCTGTATGCCAACGTCAGGTCGTACACCGGTATCGCCCGCAGGAAATGGCGCCATAGGTAGGACGGGTACGCCGGCGAAAAAGGATCGTCGTTGTTGTAACCTACCAAAACGCAATCCGGCAAAAACACCTTGATCGTACGCAAGGTGTCACCCGTGACATGGGTGCCCCGGTAGACAAGAAGCATCTCGGGCTTGAAGTGCGCCGCCCTGGCGATCAGGTCGCGACTGATGCAGCCTATCGCAGGCCCCGTCAGATACTTGTTCTGAGCGCGGCGCGCCAAATGCACAAGCCCTCCCAACACGCCCTTGGGCCGGCTGAAGTAGCCACACCACTTAAAGGCATCGACTTCATGACCGAGACTTTCCAGCGCACGAAACACCACCTCTTCATGCAACTCGGAATGCCAATCCCCTGCAATCAGAATCCTCACTGCCTGCCTCCGCGGGCAGCGCCCAGGCGAGGCGTGTACCCCAGTCTCCGCTTGATCAGGTTGATGATGCGGTCGGTGCGATCGGGCCCGATCATCAACAGGGTGATGAAATACAGATGGAAGAGCGGGTAACGCCAAAGCCCCAGCCCCGCCAGAGACAGGCCGTACCTGACGAACACTAGCAGCGAACGCTTCGCCTGGATCGAGAGTATCGGGTAGGCATAGTTGCCGATATCCGAGCGGATCGTCTTGTACACCTTCAAACGCGTCACCTCTTCGACATGCTGGGCAATCGCCAGCATGCCCCGCATGAAATGGAGCGACGATTCCGGCGTCTGATCCCGCGGAACAAACTTTCCGCGCTCCGCGTCACTGTTGCCAAAATCAGGCGGCGTGCCGTTTCTGCGCAAGGCAATGATCTCCGGAACGAAAACCACGCCGTGTGTCGCCAGGATCATCCCGACCAGGTAAAGTTGATAGAGCAAAGTCCCATCAAAGCGGGCCGTCGCCACGGTCTGTGCGGCATCCCTGTGTACAACCATGCCGGAGATCACCACAGAACGGCGATATGCCGTGAACACCGCTTGCGCCCCGGCCGGCAGCACGTGCTCCAGCGGGTAATAGCGAAACACCTGCTTTGGCTGAACGGGATCAGCCTCGAACGAGGCATAGCTCCGGACAACCACACCACAGTCAGGCTGTGCGCGCACGGCATCGGCTATGCGCCGCAACGCGCCGTCGCAGAGCAGATCATCATTGCCCATGAACACGCAGTAATGCCCCTGTGCGCGCTCCACTAGTCGGCGGATATTGCCGTCATAGCCCAGATTGACGGGGTTCTCTTCGTAACGGATCCGGCCGGGATACGACTGCTGAAACCGCCGCGCCACATCGCCAATCGCCGCCCGCTCCGGCGAGCCATCCTCGCAGATCAATACCTCATAGTCATTAAAGCTTTGCGTAAGGGTAGATTCGAGCAATGGCGCCAGCAAGGCGGCACGGTTATATGCCGGAATGCAGACCGTCAATAGAGGCCGATTGTTCATTGCGGCGCCTTGGCATTTCGCATGGCCGTGGCCAGCATGATGAGCGCGAACAGGCGCCCCCCATTGGCTCGGCCGAGCAGGTGGCCCCGCACGAGGGCATGCACTTCCTTCATATCGATCACCTCCGGCAGTCCTTCCATTCTCGCCATCAAAGCCGGCGCCCCCTCGTGACGCAACCATTCATTGATCGGTATCGAAAACCCCTGCTTGCGCTTGACATCGAGGTCGCGCGGCAACCACTGATGCGCAAGCATCCGCTGCAAGCGACGGGACTCCCCCCCGTGCACCTTCCATTCTGAGGGCACCCTTCCAAAAGCGAACTCGATCAAACGATGATCCAAGAACGGCGCGCGCACCTCCAGGCTGTGCATCATGCTGGTTCGGTCCACCTTGACCAGGAAATCGTCTGGCAAGATGCTGCCAAAATGGGTGCGAGTCATGCTGTCCACTGGGTCAGTGCCCAGCTCGAACAGCGACGACAAAAACAACTCCGGGGTATCCAGACTGTCCCCCAGCTCCACCACCGCATCGGAAGTCAAGACACGCTGGCGCAGTTGCGTGTCAAAGTAGGGACGCCCCCAAATCATCTGACGCAACGGACCTTTCCGCAGCGAAGCCAGGCGATTTCTCCCACGAAGTCCCGCCGGCAATTGCCCGGCCATCTCGGCCAGCGTCGCTAGCACGGGGGCGGGCACCCAGCCCCAGCGGCGCTCGTCGGCCAAGCTCGTGGCGTAGTCCGAATAGCCCCCGAACAGTTCGTCCCCCCCATCGCCCCCCAAGGCCACGGTAACCTGTTTGCGGGCAAGCCCAAACACCAGCCAAGCGGGCAGGATCGATGAGTCGGCAATAGGCTCATCGATGAATGGCGCCATCTCATCGAGATGTCCGAGACTTGGCTTATCCAGCGGCAGGACATGATGCCGAGTGCCGAAATAGCTTGCCACCTTTTGCGCATGCTCGGCTTCGTCCAGTGACGAACCTGGCAAGGAAATTGTGAACGTCTCCACCGGCGCGGAACTCACCTGCGCAGCGGCAGCCACAACGAGGCTTGAATCCAGCCCCCCAGACAGCAACACACCGACCGGCACATCCGCGACCAGTCGCAGCCGCACTGAGTCCTTGATCAAGCCGCCCGCCTCCGCCGCCAGATCCATACCGCCAGCCTTGCTGTCAGGCTTGTTTTCAGGCAATGACCAGTAGCGCCGGATCGACAATTCACCTGTCGCCAGGTCAAGGCGGCCGCAATGTGCCGGCGGGAGCTTGCTGACCCCTTGAAACAGGCACTGATCAGCAGGGACATACCCCAATGCAAGATAAAAGTTGAGCGCCTGGAGATCGACTCGGCCATCATGCTCGATCGCCTTGAGCTCTGATGCAAAATTGAAGACGCCGTTCGAATATGAATAGTAAAAAGGTTTTTCGCCCGCCCGGTCACGAGCCACGAAAAGCGCCCCATCCCCATCTACGCCACGTCGATCGAATATCGCGAACGCAAACATCCCGTTCAGATGATGGAGGCAATCCTCCCCCCAAGCCCTATAGGCCGTCAAAACAACTTCAGTATCCCCAGATGAGGAAAAACGGAAACCCAGCTGTTCCAGCTCAACCCTTAGGCTTTTGAAGTTATATATTTCACCGTTAAATACGATTGCGCATTCACCATCAGGGCTGACCATTGGCTGTCTTGCTGCAGCAGACAAATCAACGACCGACAACCTCTGGTGTGCAAAGCCAACACGCTGACATTCTGATCGCCAGACCCCTGCTTGGTCAGGCCCCCTATGGGCGAGAAGCCGGCCCTTACGTGCCAACAAGCCGATATCTACTGCGGCCCGATAATTAACTACCCCTGCAATTCCACACACCTTAGACCCCTGTCTTTTTGAACTCACAAAATTTTGAGCTCTTATCTCCACTCAAGCCACGAGTCGAAGTTCGCTGATTTTCAACTGCTGTTTCAATAAAGCAGCATACGCTACCCAAAAAATCAAACACGTACTGATTGCGGTCAGCAACAAGTCTGGATGCAGCATTCCGATCATCAGATAGATCAAGCAAAACGCGCCACTCAAGCGAAGGGAAATACCCTCACCTCGAAAAAAGAAGATTCGCGCAAGCAGGCCAGCCAGCCCCAACTCCCCCAAAGTGCAGACAAATATGTTGTGAACTTGCCATAACTCTCCAATGGCCGCCCCTTGGAAGTTCATCACGCCCTTGCCCAAAAGCAGTGAACGCGTATCGCGCGCGGCAACAGCATTGACCGTTATTCCCAATCTGTAACCACTCAGCCTATCCAGTTTATCCACAACTCCACCCGGCTCGAACACCTGAGATGCGGGAAGCGTTGCAACATCTCTGAGCATGGACGTTCTAGGATAGACCGCTGACAGAGGTGAGATGTATCCCAAAAACAATAACTGCACAAGCCATATAGAGAAGCTGACTCGCCCATTACCAAATCCATCAACAACCTGCGCCTTAAAATTTTCGTCGTCGGCGAGAACCGAAATAATGACTACACCGGCGATCACAGCTACTCTTGTCCTCCTGAGGAACAAATCTGTGGCAATTGATTTTTCATCGAAATTTCCCTGGAACCATTGAACAAAAGCGAAAATGAAAACAGCGTGCACGATCCGGTGAAGGTAGCCCCCCGTGGTCACCACGCAAGAGCCAGTTGGCGACATGAACAACCACCCACATGGTCATCAGCAGACTGAAGCCATCCGCCTGAATCTCTCGCCACCGAATCTGATAAACCATCATCAATTGCGCAAGGAGATACAAGAACCGCTTGAACTCCCCGAACGAAACGGCACCAAACGGCCAATAAGGAAAACGATAGAAACCTGTCAAAAGAAAAAGCACCAATGCCAGCATCAGACTGAATTTCTTCATCCCCCCTATTTCCGGCCCAAACTGGCGCTCGCTACTTTCTCAATGGTGCGGATATATTCTCGCATCCTGCCGCTTTCAACCTGCTTACAAGCGGATCCACCGCTTAGGCAGCAAACCAGCAAAACCCCACCACGCTTTTCCCATCAGTTTTTTGTACCCCGGGGCAATCACTTGCTTTGCAGGCGCCGATGACAGCCATGCCGCCCACCAGCTGAATGTGCTATTCGCAATGATGAAATGTTGACATTGAGCCATAAGCCACAGATCGGCGTACGCCTGCTCGTCCCCACGATTGTGCGAAACGCAAGTGATCCGATCATCCGATAGGGGTATGCAGGGTCGCGCGCTGTCCGGCTGATCCGAGAACACAAAATAGTGGGCCCCGGGGACAAGCTCTTCCATCCTGACCACGGCGCGGGCGTAGTAATCCCCAGGGGCATTGGTAACCCCCCGCTCACCCGGCATGTCGAAAAATCTCACATGCACCGCGACCGCGGTACAAGCCCGTATATGCGAGCTCATGTCCAAGTTTTGCGCGTCCGTCGGCGGCTTGATCCGAAGCTCCTCCCGCAGCAGCGGCTCAATGTCCTTGAAGTAGTCTTCGCTTTGCCAGTATCCTTCAAGATACAAGGTCCGTCGTGGCTTTAGGTTCAGCAAACGCGCATCGAAATCCATGCCCTTCTGCTGCACATAGCTGCGTAATCTGAACGGAAGAAACTGGTTGAATTTTCGCTTCAAGAATCGACGAGCACGCGCTGCCGGCTCCAGTCGCTCAGCAGGTGTCGCCTTGCGACAGGGAATATTGAAATGGTCCAGCTGGTAGTGGCGCTGATATTCATGATCATGAGCAAAACCACTGACGTCATCAATGATCAACTCAGATTCCCTGGTCAGCGCCAATCGACGGGAAGCCGCATAGGAAAATAACTGATTACCCAACCCGCCGAAGATGCGAACAACTACTTTTGCGCGCCCCATTATCTGAACAGGAAGTTATGAGTTGAAAGAGTCAAGCCCCCAGTCTCAATTTTCAGAACGTCATCCATGTCAACACAACGCATTTCCGAATCGGCCGTATACGCGCTATATCCGCGCGAAAAAAACATTTCGAATGTCTTGACAAAATTCGGGTTCATCAAGATACCCGCAGGCTGATGTTCGGTTGCAGATATCTCGATCAGCCAAATGGGCCTAGGGTTATTGTCAAGCGTGCTCAAGGCCCCCTCCAACATGCTTAGCTCCGCCCCCTCGATGTCCGCCAGAATTAGCGCCTTTTTCCCAGCCAAAGCATTGCCGAGTATCCGGTCCAGAGTAAGGACAGGCACCAGCCGGACATAGCTCTCCGGTATCCCCGCCCAGCCACGGACCAACGATGCCCCAGTCCCACTCCCCCACATCTCCAGCACACCAGTTGCCGCGCCCGCGGCAACTGGAAAAACCTGAGCTTTGCCCGCCCAGTCGTTGCCATGAATGTTTTTCAGCAGATAGTGCATGTTCCGCTCCATCGGCTCAATGGCAATTACGCTTTTCCCGTAACTCAACGCATGGCAACAGTAATAGCCAATGTTGGCCCCAACATTGACAAACACCTCAACATCACTTAGCAGCCCACGCACCAACCTGGTCTCTTCGGGCTCAAACTCCCCCTTTGCCATGGCAGTGTGCCCAGCCAGACCGAATCCCCAAGGAGTGATCACGAATGGTGCGCGTCGATCGAGTTGGTCGCGCAAGTTGCGCGCCAAAAGCGAGCCCCCGGGAAACGCTTCAAGTGCCGCGCGCAGCAGGTTCTTACTCATTGGCAACCCCAGGTCGACCGTTTTTTACTGCAATGCAGTGCCACCCAAAACAAGCCAAATCCTCGGCCCGACATTTATTTCGAATTTTGAAATAGATCAAACCCAAAATGGAAAACGCATAGGCCAAGGGCCAAGCCCAATTGCCGCGCTGACGCTCCATTCCACCCAGACGGGTAATCTCCTGCCTCAGCAAGGAATACCAGTCTCCGTTGGGGACAAGCTCTTTAATCTCAAAACCACGCAGCGCCAGATGATGCTCATACCAATATCGCGAAAAACCACTGCAATAGTGATAGGGCGCCATGTGAACATTAGAACTAAACGGCGCGGTAAGAATTACCACACCACCAGGCTTAAGCAGTCTGGCAAACTCATCCAGCGCATGGGTAGGCTCCGGAACGTGCTCAAGCACCTCGCTGCAGAGGACGGCATCAAAGCTGCCATCCGGCGCCGGAATTGCGGCAATGTCACTGATCAAGTCAATGCGACTCGTATCCCACCGATCTGAATGCAAACCTTCACGGGCGGCCTCGTCTTTTCCACCCGCATATTGACCGAAGTCTTGGGAGACATACTCCAAGTGTGTGCAGTGTTTACGGTTTTTCAACTCGCCCGCACCCGCATCCAGCACTCGCAAACCGGATGGCAAACTGGCAAGGGCATTCTTGATCCAAGTCTGACGGCTTAATTCATTAATATCGGCAATCAACATGCTATATCCCATCTCCCGTCTTCTAGCTCTTCGTGAACACAAAGATGCCGAGACTGTAATTCGCCTCAGCAAGTCCCTTGAGCACCTCTTGAGTGATCGGCACCTCCGTCACAACGCCGCCCTCTTCTATCACTGTTAGCCCCTGAAGCACCAACCCATTGACCTCACCCTGCTTGACGATGCTACTCGGGTCAAAGACACGATTGGCATTGAACTCTACTCGTTCACGACCAACAGGAACCGAAAGATAGAACACGCCGCCGGACCTGAGCAATAACGCCATGTTTGCAAAACCACGCTGGTATCCCACTGGATCGACAGGATCGCCGTAGCGGCCAAGACCGAAGTGCTCAAGCGCATGCAAGCAAGACAAGGAATCACAATAGCCGCGCCCGCCAGCAGGCAAGCCGGCGCTGCTCATTAGGTCGGCTTGGGTGAACTTTATGTTCTGTATCTGCGTGCTAATCGGGCGTACATCAAACACCTCAACTTCTCGAAAACTCGCCACATGAGCAACAAACCCATCTACGCGGGAACCGACATCCACGTGCTTTTTCGGCTGGTCTTCAAAGATCCAGCGTGCCACCAATAGGTCCTGCCAAAAGTATTCATTTTTTGTAGCCCCGCCTTCTTCGCTCCAATCGTGCAAACATGGAACCAAGGTCAGCGGGCCGTCATAGCCACGCCGAAACTTTCGCCAATCACGAGCAAAGCGAGGCATGCCACGCAAGCTCCTCAACAAACGTCGAGGGTCAAAGCCAAATTGATCAGAAATAAGCCAGTGCAGCCTGAGGAGTTTTTTCTTGAGCATTTGTAGCTTATATATTCAGGCGAAAAAGATATACGGACAATGCGATTGACATCGGCGGCTGTTCATATTGAGGGAGCGGGATGATTTTTCACTGTCGGCGAATTCATGGCAAGCCACGCCATCCACAAAAAGTAGACACAGGAATATGTCACTAGCCCCCACACCACCCCCAGCAAACCATATGTCGCCGCCCCTATAACATTCAAACCTACTCCAAGAAGGGCTGTCACAATCTTGGCGCCGGACATCGATGCTGGCCTCATCTCTGACAACAGCTTCAAGGCAAACATTTGCCCCACAGAAAACACACCTCCCGCCAGGACAACCCAGGGAAGCAGATGCGAAACTTCGCGGTAGTTCGGAGCAACTAGCAGGCCAAACACCCATTCATGCAGCAAAAAGGCCAAGACAAAAGCGCCCGCAGTCAGAGAAAGCCCCCCGAACGCAACCAGCCACACCATCCGATGAACATCCTTGTTGCGCCTATGGTCCGCTGCGGCTCCTGCCCGCTGATAGAGAATCGGCCCCAAAAATGACATGACCACGCCAGTAATTAGTCCAATTGGTGTGTATCCCAGCTGGAACACTACGGCATACAAACCAAGCTCCCGAATGGACACGTAGGTCTGCAATGCCCACCGATCAGATATCTGCTGCATCCAGGTAAAAATTCCAAAAACAGAGATGGGCAATGCAAAAGCCCAAATCCGCCTTCCCCAATCATCGCTTACCCGAGACCGGGATGATCTTGAGATTACCGAGCGCTTCAGGAAATAATACTGAGCGCCAGTCACAAGCAATGACGACAAGGCATATCCCATCATTACTGAGATGCTGGAAATCCCCAGCAAAGCCATCATGGCAACTGCGAGCAATATTCTCAGCCATGAGTCAAGCCCCCCAAAAATAGCAACGACAGCTCGTTGCCGCGCCGCACTCTGAATAGAACCGACTGCAGCACTGTAACCCGTAAGCACGGAGAAAACCAAGGTCGCAGCAACCATCCCACTCCATTGTGTATTGCCAAGCAAAACCAACAGAAGCATTGACATGAGGCCCAAGGCTACCGCCGCAACTGTCGCATAGACCATAAGTCGGCGTGTTGCATATAAATAACCTGCCACGTCCTTATCTTCAATGGCAATAGAATAATATCTGCCAATCCCTGCCGCCACTCCCCCCATCACCGTCTGATTCACGAGCGCAGCAAAAGTCAGGCCCAAAGCGAGCTCACCATATTGCATTGGACTCAGATATTCAGTCAGTACGCGCACGAGCACCAGTGAGCCAAGTACGGCCACACCCTGTCCTCCAACGACCCATGCAACTTCTCCGACCAACCGCTTAATGCGCGTCAAATTCATTTCACAGCACTCTCTGCTCTAGCATGTCTTGATACGCCCGACGCAGCCCTTCTTCCAGACCGACCAGTGCCCTCCAGCCCATCGCATTAAGCCGACCTGAATCCATCAGCTTACGCGGCGCCCCATCTGGCTTGCTGGCATCAAAATCAATCCGCCCCACATAACCAACTGTCCTGGCCACCGTCTGAGCCAACTCGGCAATCGTCACATCGGAGCCGTACCCCACATTGATATGGCTGAGTTGAGGCTGCACTTGGGCTCGATACGCTTCGGGCGCAAGATTCATCACAAACACACTAGCAGCAGCCATGTCGTCCACGTATAGGAATTCCCGCCACGGCGTGCCCGTGCCCCAGATGAGCACCTCGGGCACATTCGCCAGCTTGGCCTCGTGAAAGCGGCGCAGCAGGGCGGGGATGACGTGGCTATTCTCCGGGTGATAGTTATCACCTGGACCATAGAGGTTGGTGGGCATCACACTGCGGTAGTCACGTCCGTACTGGCGGTTGTAGCTCTCGCAAAGCTTGATGCCCGCGATCTTTGCGATGGCATATGGCTCGTTGGTTGGCTCCAACGGGCCGGTAAGCAGTGCACTCTCGGCCATAGGCTGAGGCGCCAGCTTGGGGTAGATGCAACTGGAGCCAAGGAACAACAGCTTTTGCACGTCGTGGACATGCGCAGCGTGAATCACATTGGCCTGCATCATCAGGTTCTCGTAGATGAACTCGGCCGGGTAGGTGTTATTGGCGTGGATGCCGCCCACCTTGGCTGCAGCCAGGTAAACCTGGTCTGGTTTCTCAGCGGCAAAAAAATCGTTGACGACACGCTGATCCGTCAAGTCAAGTTCAGCATGGGTCCGCGTCACGATATGCTGAGCGGCCACACCATTTTCCAGCAAGGTACGTACGATGGCACTGCCGACCATGCCGCGGTGGCCCGCCACATAGATTTTGGGGCTGCTACGGTCCATAAAGCTTACTTTTCCCTAGACACAGGGACGCTGTAGCCGTGGTGCTTGAGCAGGGCGTGCTGACGTGCCTGCTCAAGGTCGTGCGCCACCATCTCCTGCACCATTTCATCAAGGGTGATCTGCGGAATCCAGCCCAGGTCCTTCTTGGCCAGACTCGGGTCGCCCAGCAGGGTTTCAACTTCAGCCGGACGGAAGTAGTGCGGGTCTACTCGCGCGATGACGTCGCCCACCTTCAACGCCGGCGCTTTATCGCTCTGGATAGCAGCAACCACTGCACACTCATCCACCCCCCGCCCTTCGAAGCGAAGGCCAATGCCCAACTGAGCTGCCGCTTTCTCGACAAAGCTTCGCACGCTGTATTGCACGCCGGTCGCGATGACGTAATCCTTGGGCTGCTCCTGCTGCATCATCATCCACTGCATGCGGACATAGTCCTTCGCATGACCCCAGTCACGCAGGGCGTCCATATTGCCCATGTAGAGACATTTGTCCAAGCCCAGCGCGATATTGGCCAAACCGCGCGTGATCTTGCGAGTAACGAAGGTTTCGCCGCGGCGCGGGCTTTCGTGGTTGAACAGGATGCCGTTGCAGGCATACAAGCCATAGGCCTCGCGGTAGTTCACCGTGATCCAGTAGGCATACAGCTTGGCCACCCCGTAGGGGCTGCGGGGGTAGAAGGGGGTGGTTTCCTTCTGCGGGATCTCCTGCACCAGGCCGTAGAGTTCAGATGTGGAAGCTTGGTAGAAGCGGGTTTTCTTTTCCAGGCCCAGGATGCGAATGGCCTCCAGCAGGCGCAAAGTTCCGATGGCATCCACGTCCGCCGTGTATTCCGGGCTCTCGAAGCTCACGGCCACGTGGCTCTGCGCGCCAAGGTTGTACACCTCGTCGGGCTGCACCTGCTGCATGATGCGCACCAGATTGCTGGTGTCGGTCAGGTCGCCATAGTGCAACACGAAGTTGCGGTGGTCAACGTGCGGACCCTGGTACAGATGGTCTACCCGTGCGGTGTTGAACAGGCTTGCGCGGCGCTTGATGCCGTGCACGATGTAGCCCTTTTCCAGGAGGAATTCAGCAAGGTAGGAGCCGTCCTGACCCGTGATCCCGGTGATGAGTGCAATTTTGTTGCTCATGACATTATTTCAATTCAAAAACCGCTCGCCGGCTTCGTGGACTGCCTGCGTCCGACAGGGTAATACTCCAGGCCGTTCCGCGCCACATCGGCTGCGTCGTACAAGTTGCGTCCATCAAGGATCACTGGCGACTTCAAGCGCAACTTGATCTGCTCGAAATCAGGACTACGGAATTCCTTCCACTCGGTGACGATCACCAACGCATCTGCCGGCCGTAGCTGATCCAGCGCCGCCAACGGCGAGTCGGCATAGGACAGCCGGGATTCGCCTACAAAGATGTGCCGCGCCTCCATCATGGCAACGGGGTCATACGCCGTTATCGTCGCACCAGCCCCCAACAGGTCACCAATCAAGGCACGGCTCGGTGCCTCGCGCATGTCGTCCGTGTTCGGCTTGAAAGCAAGGCCCCACAGAGAAAAATGACGACCCGATAGATCCGATCCAAAGCGTGCCTTGATCTTGCGGGTCAGGACATGCTTCTGGTCGTCATTGGCAAGTTCCACGGCCGACAACACTTTCAGCGCGTGCCCGTGGTCATCTGCCGTCTTGATGAGCGCCTTCACGTCCTTGGGGAAACACGAGCCTCCATACCCGCAGCCCGGATAGAGGAAGTGATAGCCGATGCGCGGGTCCGCACCTATACCTTGTCGCACAGACTCAATGTCTGCCCCGAGAGTTTCGGCCAGATTGGCCAACTCATTCATAAAGCTGATTCGAGTCGCGAGCATGGCGTTAGCCGCGTACTTGGTAAGTTCAGCTGAACGGGCATCCATGACAACAATACGTTCGTGGTTACGCTGAAAGGGAGCGTAGAGTACGCGCATCAGGTTGATAGCCTGCTCATTGTCTGCACCAACAATGATGCGGTCAGGTCGCATAAAATCTTCAACCGCAACGCCCTCTTTGAGGAATTCGGGGTTAGAAACGACGCTGTATGGAACATCTGCTTTACGAGCCGCCAGTTCTTCAGCGATAGCGGCACTCACTTTGTCTGCCGTGCCTACTGGAACAGTCGATTTATCAACGATGACTTTATAGTCGACCATGTTTCTGCCGATGTTTCGAGCGGCGGCAACGACGTACTGCAGATCAGCCGAACCATCCTCATCGGGAGGCGTGCCAACCGCAATAAACTGGATGACACCGTGGGCAACGGCTTTCTCAACATCAGTAGTGAACTGAAGGCGGCCAGCTTCGACATTGCGACGAACCATGTCGAGTAGTCCCGGCTCGAAAATTGGTATCCCGCCTTCCTCCAGAATTCGTATCTTCGCCTTATCGAGGTCTAGGCAGAGAACACTATTACCGACCTCAGCCAAACAGGCACCACTGACTAGGCCGACATAGCCTGTCCCGATTACCGTAACGTTCATTTTTTAGTCTCAGCTCTAGCTATGGGAAATGACTCTTGTTGACAGCAGCGCGCCACTAACTAAATACACCCGGCACTCAGTCGGTAATGGAAAAGTACTGGCGGTACCACTCGACAAACTTTGCGACACCGTTCTTGACTGCGGTATCTGGCTTGAAACCCACCCAGGCATTGAGTTCGTTGGTATTGGCTGCTGTGGCAGGCACATCACCATCCTGCAGAGGCAGGTAGTTTTTCTGCGCAGTTTTACCAAGTGCCCACTCCAGCGCCTTTATATAGTCCATCAGCGGCGTGGGTTGATTATTCCCGATGTTGAACACGCGGTATGGAGCGTTACTGGTGGCGGGATCGGGGTTGGCGGCATCAAACGCCGGGTTCGGCGTGGCTATTTTATCAATGACACGAATGACCCCTTCAACGACATCATCAATGAAAGTAAAGTCTCGAATCATTTGACCGTTGTTGAACACATCTATGGGCTTTCCCCCAAGAATGGCTTTGGTGAAGAGAAATAGCGCCATGTCCGGACGTCCCCAGGGACCATAGACAGTGAAGAAACGCAACCCGGTGGTCGGCAAGCGAAACAGATGACTATAAGTATGTGCCATCAACTCGTTGGCCTTTTTGGTGGCAGCATAGAGGCTGACGGGATGGTCTATATTGTCGTGCTCGCTAAAGGGCAACTTGGTGTTCCCCCCGTAGACGCTGGAACTGCTGGCATAGACCAGATGCTCTATCCCGTTATGCCGGCATTCTTCCAGGATATTGGAAAAACCCACCAGATTGGAGTCAATATAGACTTGCGGATTGGTGAGTGAGTAGCGCACACCAGCCTGAGCCGCAAGATGTATGACCCGCTGAGGTTTCTCCCGCGCGAACAGGGTACTCATGGCAAGCTGGTCAGCCACATCCACTTTATGAAACTGAAAGTCAGGATGGTCAACTAGTTGCTTCAGCCGAGCCTCCTTGAAACTCACGTCGTAGTAATCGTTCAGGTTATCGATGCCAATGACGGTATCACCTCGACCCAGCAACCTGAGGCAGACGTGCATACCGATAAAGCCGGCGCAACCTGTAACCAGAACTTTCATACTTGGATGTCCTTGCACTGGCTAGCTTCTGCCGTAACTGTCGTCAATCCGCACAATGTCATCCTCACCCAAATAGCTACCTGACTGGACTTCAATGATCTCTAGCGGCACCTTACCCGGGTTGGCTAGGCGATGGACTTGTCCGAGAGGGATGAATGTACTCTGGTTCTCACTCAGCACCATGATCTTGTCGCCGTTGGTGACCTCGGCCGTGCCACTCACAACAACCCAGTGTTCAGCCCGGTGGTGATGCATCTGCAAGGACAGCGATGCCCCCGGATTCACCCAGATGCGCTTGACCTGGTGGCGCGGCCCGACATCAACACTGTCATACCAACCCCAGGGGCGCGCTACGCGTCGATGCTGGACCGCCTGGGATGCATCGAGCGCCTCCAGCCGAGCCACCACCTCCTTGACTCCTTCTGCATGCGCAGAATCGACCACCAGCAAGGCATCGGGAGTGTCGATAATGAGCAGGTTTCTCGTACCTAAGGCCACCACCGGCCGTTGGCCTGCCGCATGGATGTAGGTGTGACTCGCATGCAGGTGATGAGCCAACTGAGGCTCACCGCCGCTACGGTTACCTTGCGCATCCGACTCGGCCAGATCAGCCACAGCATTCCAGCTGCCGACATCACTCCAAATGCCTTCAAAGGGGAACACACTAACGTTAGTGGCGCGTTCCATCACGGCGTAGTCGATGGATTGACTGCGACAGGTGGCGAACACCTGCTTGTCCGGGCGAATAAAAAGGCCATCGCGCTGCGGTTGCAGCATGGCTTGGCGGCACACCTCCAGGATGTCAGGCGCATGGACTTGCAACGCATCCAACAAGGCTTGCGCACGGATCAGAAAAATACCCGCATTCCAGAGATACTGGCCATTGGCCAGGAACTCCAGCGCCTTGTCTGCCGCCGGCTTCTCGACAAAACGAGCCACGGCAAAACCACCCGCTGGCGCCGGAGCCCCCTTCTGGATGTAGCCATAGGCCGTACTGGGAGAACTGGGCAGAACGCCGAAAGTCACCAAATTACCGGCCTGAGCGGCCGGCTCGGCCGCGCGCACCATCTCAACGAAGGCCTGCGCATCGGGAATGTGATGGTCGGCCGGGCAGAATAGCAGCAAGTCATCGGTCGGAGCTGCCAATGCGGCCAACGCCATGGCGGCGGCCGTGTTTTTAGGTTGCGGCTCCAGAATCTGCCGCACACTCAGTCCAGCCTGCGTCGCCACATCCGCCAGCAGGAAGCGATGCTCCTCGGATGAGACGCAGGTAATACTTTCGGCTATGCCCTGCGCCAATGGCGTTACACGCTCCAGCGTGAGCTGAAGCAAGGACTTGTTACCCAGCAGCGGAATGAACTGCTTGGGAAAAGCCTTGCGCGACAGGGGCCAGAGCCGGGTGCCGCTGCCACCACAAAGGATGACAGGATGGATCATGTGAGACATTGATAAATTGGTTCAGGCAAATACTTCCGCATCCGCCAGAGACAGGCCCCGCACATCCTTGGCGGAGAGTTGTGGCGCCGCATCGAGCGGCCACTGGACGCCAATGGCCGACTCATTCCAGGCGATGCAGCGCTCATGCTCGGGCGCGTAGTAGTCGGTCGTTTTATAGAGAAAATCCGCCGAGTCGCTGGTCACGACAAAACCGTGCGCGAAACCGACCGGCACCCACAGTTGCCGATGGTTCTCCTCGGTCAACTCCACCCCCACCCAGCGGCCGAAGGTTGGCGAAGATTTTCGCACATCCACCGCCACGTCGAAAACCGAACCGCGCACCACCCGCACCAGCTTGCCCTGTGGCTGCTGGATCTGGTAATGCAGGCCGCGCAGCACGCCCTTGGCCGAGCGGCTGTGGTTGTCCTGTACGAACTGCACCTCCAGCCCAGTGGCTTGATGGAACGCCCGCTGGTTGAAACTCTCGAAGAAAAAGCCGCGCGTGTCCCCGAACACCTTGGGCTCGATGATGAGGACGTCGGGGATGGCGGTGGGAATGACCTTCATCGCAGGCTTGCCCGCTCACTGAGCAAGCCCAGCAGGTATTGTCCATAGCCGTTTTTCGCCAATGGCTGGGCCAGCTTCTCCAGCTGCTCATTGCTGATCAGCCCCTGGCGCCAGGCAATTTCTTCCGGACAGGCGATCTTCAGCCCCTGCCGGCGCTCCAGCGTGGCGATGAACTGCCCGGCCTCCAGCAGGCTGTCGTGCGTGCCGGTGTCCAGCCAGGCATAGCCGCGCTGCATGATTTGCACACTGAGTTCGCCCAGTTCCAGATAAGCTTGGTTGACGGCGGTAATCTCCAACTCGCCCCGGGCGCTGGGCTTGACCGCTTTGGCAATGTCCACCACCTGGTTGTCGTAGAAGTACAGGCCGGTAACGGCATAGTTGCTCTTCGGCACCTTGGGCTTTTCCTCGATGCTGCTGGCCTTGCCCTCGGCATCGAAGGCCACCACGCCATAGCGCTCGGGGTCCTGCACATGGTAGGCGAACACAGTGGCGCCATGGGTCTTGGCATCCGCTTCCGCCAGCAAGACCTGGAAATCGTGGCCATAAAAAATGTTGTCGCCCAGCACCAGCGCGCTGGGATGGTTGCCGACAAACTTTTCGCCGATGATGAAGGCCTGCGCCAGCCCGTCAGGGGACGCTTGCACGGCGTACTGCAGGTTCAGCCCCCACTGGCTGCCGTCGCCCAGCAACTGCTGAAAACGCGGTGTGTCCTGCGGCGTGCTGATGATCAGGATGTCGCTCATGCCCGCCAGCATCAGGGTACTCAACGGGTAGTAAATCATCGGCTTGTCATAGACCGGCAGCAGTTGCTTGCTCATGGCCAGCGTGGCCGGATGCAAGCGGGTGCCGGAGCCGCCAGCGAGGATGATGCCTTTGCGTTGAGTCATGAGTTTAGGTTCCCAAAGTTTCGGCCAGCATGCGGGCCACGCCCTGCTGCCAAGGCGGCAAGCTTAAACCAAATGTCACCTGCAGCTTGCGCGTGTCCAGCCGGGAGTTGAGCGGGCGCCGCGCGGGCGTCGGGTAGCCGGCGGTCGGGATAGGGCTCACATCATCCGGACCGACCTTGAGCGGCACACCGGCCTGCCGGGCGGCGTCCAGTACAAAGCGGGCGTAGCCATGCCAGGAGGTCTGGCCACTGGCCGCCAAGTGGTAGATACCAGGTTGGGTCAAAAAGTTATGCCCGGTCGGTGGCAACACATGCCGGATGGCCTGCGCTGTGACATCGGCCAGCAGGTCGGCACCGGTGGGGGCGCCAATCTGGTCATCGATCACCGACAGGCTGTCGCGTTCTTTGGCCAGCCGCAACATGGTTTTGGCAAAGTTGCCGCCGCGTGCGCCATAGACCCAACTGGTACGAAAAATCAGGTGCCGGCAGCCGCTCATCCCGATCAGTTGTTCGCCTTCGAGTTTGGTTTGACCATAGATGCTCAGAGGCGCCGGCGCATCGGTCTCGCACCAAGGCTGCTGGCCACTGCCGTCGAACACATAGTCGGTGGAGTAATGCACCAGCCAGGCGCCCAAGCGGGCCGCTTCCTGCGCCAGTGTACCTGGCGCCAGCGCATTCACGCGGCGAGCCAGCTCCGGCTCGCTCTCCGCCTTGTCCACCGCCGTGTAGGCCGCCGCATTGACGATGACCTGGGGTTGCACGCGGCGCACCGTCTCCGTCACCCCCTGGGGATCAGCAAGGTCACCGCACAAGCCGTCGGCACCGCTGCGGTCCAGCGCCACCACCTCGCCCAGCACCGCCAGGGAGCGCTGCAACTCCCAGCCGACCTGGCCGTTTTTTCCCAACAGAAGGATTTTCATCTCAGTGGCCCCTCCAGCGCACACCACGGAACCGGCTTGGCCGGGCCGTCGGTGTGGTCCCCCTTGAGGGGGAAGACGCGCAGCGGCTCAGGGGGTGTTTCATTGATACTGCTTCTCGACCCACTGGCGGTAGCTGCCGCTGGTGACATTCGCCACCCAATCCTGGTGATCGAGGTACCACTGCACGGTCTTGCGGATGCCGGTATCAAAGGTCTCGGCCGGCTTCCAGCCGAGTTCGCGCTCGAGCTTGCGCGCATCGATGGCGTAGCGGCGATCATGCCCGGGGCGGTCCTTCACATAAGTGATCTGCGTCGCATAGGACTTGCCGTCGGTACGCGGGCGCAACTCGTCGAGCAGGCGGCACACCGTTTGCACGATCTCGATATTCGGCTTTTCGTTCCAGCCACCGACGTTATAGACCTCGCCCAAATGGCCGGCCTCCAATACGCGGCGGATGGCGCTGCAGTGGTCCTTGACGTACAGCCAGTCGCGGATCTGCATGCCGTCGCCATAGACCGGCAGTGGTTTGCCGCCCTGGGCATTGACGATCATCAGCGGAATGAGTTTTTCCGGGAAATGGTAGGGACCGTAGTTGTTGGAGCAGTTGGTGGTGAGCACCGGCAGTCCGTAGGTGTGGTGGTAGGCCCGCACCAGATGGTCGCTCGCCGCCTTGCTGGCCGAGTAGGGGCTGTTGGGCTCATAACGGTGGGTTTCCGCAAAGGCCGGCTCGTCCTTGGCCAGCGAACCGTAGACCTCGTCGGTGGAGACATGCAGGAAGCGAAAGGCCGCTTTGGCATCGGCGCCCAGACCATTCCAGTAGGCTCGCACCGCTTCGAGCAGGCGGAAAGTGCCGACGATATTGGTCTGGATAAAGTCCTCGGGACCTAGGATGGAACGGTCGACATGGGATTCGGCGGCAAAGTTGAGGATGGCGCGCGGCTGATGCCGCGCCAGCAACTCCGCCACCAAGCTTGAATCGCCAATGTCACCACGCACGAACACATGACGCGCATCGCCCTCCAGAGAGGCCAGATTCTCCAGATTGCCGGCGTAGGTGAGCTTGTCCAGATTGAGTACCGGCTCATCAGAGGTTGCCAGCCAGTCCAGCACGAAATTGGCGCCGATGAAGCCGGCCCCACCTGTTACGAGGATCATGGGTTTCCCTGTCAAAAATAGGCCCAGTGCATCAGGCCGGTGTTTTGCCATGGATTATCCCATTGACCGGCCCCGCGGCAAGCCCCTGTTCGCCCGCGATTTAGGTCCCGCCCCCTACACAAGACCTGGGACGAGGCGTACATTGCGCCTATTACCTAACCACCCAAGGAGCAACTCATGGTCAAGAAATCCTCCCCTTCAGCCGGCCCGGCCAGCACGCAACCGCCCTTCCCGGACAACATCCGCGATTCCGCCCATCAGATCTGGCTGGCCGGTCTGGGCGCCTTCACCAAGGCACAGGAAGAAGGCAGCAAGGTGTTTGACGCCCTGGTCAAGGAGGGCATGACCATCCAGCACAAGACCCAGGCCAGCGCCGAAGAGAAACTGACGCAAGCCACCGAGAAGATGAGCCGCATGGCGACCGACCTCAGCGCCAAGGCCACGGGCCAATGGGACAAGCTCGAAGGCATTTTCGAAGACCGCGTGGCGCGCGCCCTGCACAGCCTGGGCGTGCCTGTGGCGCAAGACTTGGCCGCCTTGGCCGCTCGTATCGATCAGCTGAGCAAGACGATGGAACAACTGAGCACCAAACCCGCAGCCCGCCCTGCCGCGAGAAAAGCCGCAGCAAAACCAGTCGCCAAGCCGGCGGCCAAGCGCAGCGCGCCACGCAAGAAAGCCTGAGCGAGAAAAGCCGGCGGGCTTTTCTCGGCCGCCGGCCTGGGGTACAGTGCCTGCATCCAACAGGGGCGAGGCATGGTGAAAAAAGCGCCGCGACGCACGGCAGAGCGCATTCTGGAGATCACGCTGGAGCTGTTCAACCGCTTCGGCGAACCCAATGTCTCGACCACCCTGATCTCGGCCGAACTGGGCATCAGCCCGGGCAACCTCTACTACCATTACCCGGCCAAGGACGAACTGGTCAACACCTTGTTTGACCGCTACGAACAGGGCTTGAACCCCTTGCTGCAAGCCAGCGACGGCGTGCGCGATGTCGAAGACGCCTGGTTTTTCATGCACTCCCTGTTCGAGCTGATCTGGCAATACCGCTTCCTGTACCGCGACCTCAACGACCTGTTGAGCAAGAACCGCCGGCTGGAGACCCACTTCCAGACGATTCTGCACAACAAGACCCGCGCCGCCCGCACCCTGCTGGAGAGCATGCGGCGAGCGGGCGCGCTCCAGATCGACACCCGCGAGCTGGAAACCACCGCCACCAGCCTGGTGGTGGTGCTGACCTACTGGCTGAGTTACGAGTACGTGCGCGACCCGCGCCATGCGCTGGAGCCCGAGCGCGCTCAAGGATCCATGCTGCGCGGCGCCCACCATGCGCTCAACCTGCTCGCCCCCTATCTGGAGCCGCTGCAGCGCGCCCACCTGCTCAAGCTGGTGGCCGCCTACACTACCCCCCGTCAACCCAACCGATGAAAAACGACCATGAGTGACCTCAAAACCCAATTCGAATCCGCCGTCGCCAATTCCAAGAATTTGAGCGAACGCCCCGACAACGCCACCCTGCTCAAGCTCTATGCCCTGTACAAGCAGGCCAGCGCGGGCGACAACAGCGAGCCCAAGCCCGGCTTCTCCGACATGGTGGCGCGCGCCAAGTGGGATGCCTGGAACGGTCTCAAGGGCAAGACCAGCGACGAGGCGATGCAGCTGTATATCGATCTGATCGACTCGCTGAGCTAAGTCCTCGCTGGGCACGACAGTTCTCAACTCACCACATGCTCTATAAATTCAAATCCCCTGCCACCGCCGACCTGATCATGCTGGAGCCGCATGGACGCCGGCTGCTGGAGATACTGGGCCGAGACCCTGCGTCGCCCAAGGGCATCCTGCTGCCAGAACAGATGTCGGAGGCCATCGCCGCGCTGGAAAGCGCCATCGCTCAGGAAGAGGCTCACCGCAAACTGGCCGCAGAAGAGGCGCAAGCGCGCGGCGAAGAGCCCCCCGCGTTCGAAGGCGTCTCGCTGCGCCAGCGGGCCACCCCCTTCATCGAGATGCTGCGCCGCTGCGAAAAGGCCGGCAAGGAAATCGTCTGGGGGGTCTAAGCCCAGCGCGACGTCAACGCAGCAACGCCGAGCCAGAAGGGTCCCATCCGCGGAACGCCGTGGAACCGGCTTTGCCGGGCCACTGGCGTTGCCCCCCTGCTAGGGGGGGGGTGGCGAAGCGACACGCAGTGCGCGCAGCCTGGGGGTTAGTCTACTTTCGCGCCGGAGGCCTTCACCACCTGCGCCCACTTCTTGATTTCCGAATCAATCAGCTTGGCAAATTCCTGCGGCGTGTTCCCGCTGGGAATGGCTCCCTGGGCTAGCAGTTTTTCCTTGATGGCCGGTGTGTTGAGGGCCTTGGCGACCTCCTGCTGAATCCGGTTGACCACCTCGGGCGGCGTGCCGGCCGGTGCCAGCAGGCCAAACCAGCTGCTGGCTTCAAAGCCCTTGAGCTGGGCAGCCTCCTCCACCGTCGGCACATCGGGCAAGGCGGCCGAGCGCTGGGCGCTGGTCACCGCCAGCGCCTTGAGCTTGCCCGACTTGATGTGCGGCATGCTGGAGGGCAGGTTGTCGAACATCACGTCCATATTGCCCGCCAGCATGTCCAGCAAGGCCGGGCTGGAGCCGCGGTAGGGAAAGTGCAGCATGAAGGTGCCGCTCATGCTCTTGAACAACTCGCCCGCCAGGTGGATCGAGGTGCCGTTGCCGCTGGACGCCATGTTGAGCTTGCCAGGATTGGCCTTGGCCACGCGAATGAAGTCCATCACATTGTTGATGCCCATGGCCTTGGCTTTCTCCGCATTCACGATCATCACGTTGGGCACCCCGGCCACCAGCGTGATGGGCGAAAAGTCCTTCTGCGGGTCAAACGGCATCTTGGCGTACAGCGCCTTGTTGATGCCGTGCGTGCCCACCGTGCCCATCAGCAGGGTGTAGCCATCGGCCGGCGCTTTCGCCACCAGATCGGCGCCCAGATTGCCACCGGCCCCGGCCTTGTTCTCGACAAAGAAGGTCTGACCAAAGGCCCGGGACAACTCCGGCGCCACCGCACGCGCCAGGATGTCGGTCGTGCCGCCGGGCGAGAAAGGCACCACGATCTTGACCGGCTTGGTCGGCCAGGTGCTCTGGGCGGCCACCGGCAATGCCACCCAGCAGGCCGCCGCGCAGGCAAGCAAGGTCTTGCGCCGAATGGCGTCGATTGATTTACGCATGGCTGTCTCCTTTTTTATGGACCAATCCGATCAGGGTCTTGTTCTGGCTTGCAGGTGGCACAGGCAAAAAAAAGCCGCCCGGATCAGAGGCGGCTTTCATTTTGCATCAGAACAGTGTCAATCAGCGTAGACGCCAGCCGCCTTGATAACGGGGCCCCACTTGGCGATTTCAGCCATCACGAACTTCTTGTGCTCGGCCGGTTCGACGCGCTTGTCGGTCACCACCACGGCGCCCAGGCCTTCCTGCTTCTTGATGAACTCAGGATCCTTCAGCGCCACCTTGAGGGCGTTGTTGAGTTTGACCAGCACATCGGCCGGCGTGCCCTTGGGCGCATACAGGCCGTGCCAGATGCTGACTTCAAAGCCCTTCAGGCCGGACTCCTGCAGCGTCGGCAGATCCTTGAGCACCGGTGTCGCCAGGCGCTTGGCCGTGGTCACGGCAAAGGCCTTCACTTTCTTGCCCTCGATCTGGGACGTGGTGTTGGTGGTCTGGTCGCACAGCAGATCAATCTGGCCGCCGATCAGGTCCGTGATCGCCGGCGCCGTACCCTTGTAAGGCACCGTGGTCATGTCCACGCCCAGGGCGCTCTGGAACATGAGGCCGCACAGGTGCGAGGCCGCACCCAGGCCGGCATTGCCGAGGTTGATCTTGCCCTTGTTGGCGTTGATCCAGACGGCCAGCTCCTTGTAGTTGTTGGCCGGCAGGTTGGGCCGGCCGATCAGGGTCATGGGCACTTCATTGACCATGCCCAGGTACTCAAAGTCGTTCTCGGTCGAGTAGGGCAGTTTGCGGTAGAGCGCCGGGCTGGTCGCCATGCCGATGTGGTGCAGGAACACCGTGTGGCCATCCGGAGTGGCCTTGGCCACCTTGTTGGCTCCGATGGTGCCGCCGGCACCGGCCACATTCTCGACCACCACAGAAACGCCTCCCAGCGGCTTGCGCATGGCTTCCGCCAGGTCGCGCGCGACACGATCGGTCGGGCCGCCGGCCGCGAACGGCACAACAATGGTGATGGGCTTGGTGCCAGGAAAGGCCGTTTGCGCATTAACCGTGAACGCCGCCACGGCAGCCGCAAGAATCAGCAAGCGTTTCATAAGTACTCCTTCAATGAATGGCGAAAGTTTAATTCGCTCCCCGATTGCCCCATTAGCGGGAACTACGTAGACCGGGTTATTTATAGCTGCGCGCGTCTTCAATCACCTTGCCGTCATTGGGCAGACTGCCCGGCAGCACCAGCTCCACCTCGCCGCGCAGCTTGGTGACCTCCCGAATGGCGTCGCCGATCCGGTTGGCCAGCCCGTCGGGGCCGCTGCAGGCAGTCTCCACTTTCAGGGTCATGGCGTCATTGGCCATCTCGCCCGAAACCACCAGTCGCGCCTTGGCCACCTCCGGGAAGCGTTTGACGATATCGGCCACCTGGCCCGGATGCACGAACATGCCGCGCACCTTGGTGGTCTGGTCGGCCCGGCCCATCCAGCCCTTGATACGGGTATTGGTACGCCCGGTCGGACAGGTGCCGGGCAGAATGGCCGACAGATCGCCGGTGCCAAAGCGGATCAGCGGATAGGCCCGGTTCAAGGTGGTCACCACCAGCTCGCCCACCTCGCCCTCCGGCACCGGCTCGCCAGTGCCGGGCCGCACGATCTCGACGATCACGCCCTCATCGAGCACCAGCCCTTCGCGGGCCTGCGTCTCATAGGCAATCAGCCCCAGATCGGCCGTGGCATAGCATTGGTAGCCCTCAATACCATGCTGCAAAAACCAGTCACGCAGACTCGGTGGAAAGGCCTCGCCACCAAACATCGCCTTCTTGACGCTGGGCAGGGCCACGCCCATCTCGGACGCCTTGTCGATAATGATCTTCAGAAAGCTCGGGGTACCGATGTAGCCGGCCGGCTGCAGCTGTTCCATAGCCTGCACCTGCTGTTCGGTCTGGCCGGTGCCGCCGGGAAACACCGAACAGCCCAGGGCGTGGGCGCCGGTTTCCATCATCGAGCCTGCCGGCACGAAGTGGTAGCTGAAACAGTTGTGAATCAACTCGCCGGGCCGAAAACCGGCTGCAAAGATGGCGCGCGCCATGCGCCAGTAGTCCCGGGCCGTGCCCTCGGGCTCGTAGATCGGGCCCGGGCTGGCAAAGATGCGTGGCATGGCCGCGCCAAAACCAATGGCACTGAAACCGCCAAACACATTGCCACCACTGGCACGCGCCGCCTGCTGAAGCGCCAGCAACTCATGCTTGCGCGTCACAGGCAGCCTGGCCAGCGCCTGACGGCTGTTCACCCTGGCCGGATCCACGTCTTTCAGAATTTCTGCCATGGCCGCCGTGGCCCGCCTGGCATGCGCCACCTGGCCCGGCAGCGCCGCCATCAGGGCGACCTCACGCGCGACGGAAGAACGCGTTTCCTGCTGATCAAAAAATAGGCTCATGTCCCTCTTCCTTAAGCCAACCAGCGCTTGCGCCGCTTGTAACTCTTGACATCCCGGAAGCTCTTGCGTTCGCCGCCGCCCACGCCCAGGTAAAACTCTTTCACGTCTTCGTTGTTCGCCAGCTCGCCGGCCGCGCCATCCATCACGATGCGGCCCGACTCCATGATGTAGCCATAGTCCGCGTACTTGAGCGCCATGTTGGTGTTCTGCTCGGCCAGCAAGAAGGTGACGCGCTCCTTGGTGTTGAGGTCTTTCACGATCTCGAACACCTCCTCCACGATCTGTGGCGCCAGGCCCATGGACGGCTCATCGAGCAGCACCATGCTCGGGTTGGCCATCAGCGCGCGGCCGATGGCGCACATCTGCTGCTCGCCACCCGAGGTGTAGGCGGCCTGCGAGCCGCGGCGCGTCTTCAGGCGCGGGAAGTAGTTGTAGACCTTCTCCAGGTTGGCGGCGATCTCGGCCTTGCTCTTGCGCGTGTAGGCGCCAGTCAGCAGGTTTTCCTCGATGCTCAAGTGGGCAAAGCAGTGCCGCCCCTCCATCACCTGCACCACGCCGCGCTGCACCAGATCGGCCGGCGACAGGTTCTCGATGCGCTCGCCGCGCAGCTCGATCGAGCCCTTGGTCACCTCGCCACGCTCGCCCTTGAGCAGGTTGGAGATGGCACGCAAGGTGGTGGTCTTGCCCGCCCCATTGCCGCCCAGCAGAGCCACGATGCGCCCTTCCGGCACCTGCAGCGACACGCCCTTGAGCACCAGGATCACATGGTTGTAGATGACCTCGATACCGTTGACGTTGAGAACGATGTTTTTGGGTTCCATGGTATTTACCTTTGACCAATCGTCAGAGCTGCAGCTATGCAGTCCTGACGATTGGCGGCTCGCGAGAGCCGCTGCCCCTCCCGCCAGGCGGGAGGGGGAGGAGGGTTGCATCAGTACGCCCCTCGGGCTGATTGCCAGTCCTTAAGATTGGCAATCAGCCGGCGCACGCCGGGTCATCTTCTTGTCGGCCAGGTACTTGTCCGCACCGGTCTTGACCATGGGCTTGATGATCTGCTCGTCCGCCTGGTACCAGTCAGAAGAGAAGTTCCACTTCTTGCCGTCCCAGGTGTGTACGCGGGCCCAGGTGGAGCCCATGTGGTCGGCACAGCTGGTGCTGAGCGGGCGCATGATGCCGGAGAAGCCCATGGCGTCGAGCCGCTTCTGGTCCAGCGCCAGGTTCTCCAGGCCCCAGCGCACTTGCTCGCCGGTCATGACCTTGCCCTTGCCAAAACGCTCCTGGGCACGGCGCACAGCCTCGACGCCCAGCATCTGGATGATGACGCCGCGGGTGTACAGCACTTGGCCGACTTCATCTTTCGGCCCGGTACCGTGCCCCTTGTCGTGCACGTATTTCAGGATGTCCTGAATGACCTTGGGTTGCTGGCCCGAGGTGTTGAGCGCCAGCGCGTGGTAGCCCTTGGCACCTTCGCCCACGTCCTTCACGTCCGGCTCGGCACCGGCCCACCAGACCCCGTACATCTTGTCACGCGGGAAGCCGGTCGCCTGCGCTTCCTTCAGCGCGGTGGAGTTCATCACGCCCCAGCCCCACAGCAGCACGAAGTCGGGCTTGCTCTGGCGCACCTGCAGCCAGGTCGCTTTTTGCTCCACGCCCGGCGCCGTCACCGGCAACAACTGCAGGTCAAAGCCATGCATCCTGGCGCGCTCTTGCAACAGCGGGATCGGCTCCTTGCCGAACGGGCTGTCGTGGTAGACCAGGGCGATCTTCTTGCCTTTGAGTTTGTCGAGGCCGCCCACGTTCTTGCCAATGTGCTGGATCAGAATGTCAGCACCGGTCCAGTAGCTGCCCATGAAGGGGAAGTTCCATTTGAACGCCATGCCGTCCTGCGCCACCGACAGGCCATAGCCCAGCGTGATCAGCGGCACCTTGTCGTTCACCACCTTCTCGGTCAAGGCGAAGGTGATGCCGGTGGCCTGCGGATCGAACAGTGTCACGCCCGGGCGGCTCTTGAGGCGCTCGTAGCACTCGACGCCACGGTCGGTGGCGTAGCCGGTCTCGCACTCCTCGAACGTGAGCTTGACGCCATTGACGCCGCCATCACGCGCATTGATCATCTTGATGTAATCCTGCTTGCCGTTGGCCCACGGCACGCCGTTGGGCGCGTAGGGGCCGGTTCGGTACGAGAGCAGCGGGAAAAACTGCTCCTTCGCTTGCGCGAAAGCACTGGGCGCCACCAGCGCCGAAGCGCCAGCAGCCACCACAGCGGCGGTCAAAACCAAGTTGCGAAGCTTCATTTGTCTCTCCTTTGAATAAAAGTGTTGAAGCACGGGAAGAAGCTGACGAATCAATGCGGGAAAGGCCACAGCCGCAGTTTTTGCTTGCCAATGGACCAGAGCTTGGCCAGACCATGCGGCTCCACGATCAGGAACCAGACAATGAGGCCACCAAAAATCATGAGCTCGGCATGCGAAATGCCGGCGGTGGATATTTCCAGACCGACCAGATTGGCCAGGGCCGGCAGAAACTGGTTGAGCAGGATCGGCAGCACCACGATGAAAGCCGCGCCGAAGAAGCCGCCCATGATGGAGCCCAGCCCGCCGATGATGACCATGAAGAGCAGGCGGAACGACACATCCACCGAGAAGGCGGCCGGCTCCCAGGCGCCGAGGTAGATGAAGGCCCAGAGCGCGCCAGCCACGCCGACGATGAAGGAACTGACGGCAAATGCGCTGAGCTTGGCGTACATCGGGCGAATGCCGATGACGGCCGCTGCCACGTCCATGTCGCGAATCGCCATCCACTCGCGGCCGATGGCGCCACGCACCAGGTTCTTGGCCAGCAGCGCGATCACCACCAGGACGCCCAGGCAAAACCAGTATTTGCTCTGGGCACTGTCGATGGACAGTCCCAGCACCTGCAAGCCAGACACGGACACCGAGCCCGACGACGAGTCATGGGTCAGCCACTGGATGCGCAAAAACATCCAGTCGCTGAAAAATTGCGCCGCCAGCGTGGCCACCGCCAGATACAGGCCCTTGACCCGCAAGCTGGGCAGGCCGAACAGAATGCCAAAGAAGGTGGCGCACAGCCCGCCCAGGATCAGTGCCGGGATCAGGGGCATGCCCGGAATGCGCACGAAGAAGTTGTAGGCGCCATAAGCTCCGACCGCCATGAAGGCGCCCGAGCCGAGCGAGATCTGGCCGCAATAGCCGACCAGCACGTTCACCCCCAGCGCGGCCAGCGACATGATGAGAAACGGAATCAGGATGGCCCGGAACACGTAGTCACTGGCGAGCATGGGCACCACCACGAAGGCGACCACCAGCAACAGCAGGATGGCGATGCGGTCCTGCGCGATCGGGAAGATCTGCTGATCCGCCGTGTAGGAGGTCTTGAACTGACCGTTTTCTCTGTAGAACATCTCAGTTACCGATCAATGATCTTTTAGCTTCGACACACTTCGTTTAACTTTGCTGCGCAAAGTCGGATTCCGCCCGCGCCGAATCTTTTGGCTCCGGCCGCTCACTTCGTTCGCTTAACTTGCTGTGCAAGTTAGCCTTCGCCGAAAGATCATTGACCGCGTATTTCATACGCGGTCAATGATCTTTTCACCAAACAGGCCCTGCGGCCGGAACAGCAGGAACACCAGCGCCAGCACATAGGCAAACCAGATCTCGATGCCGCCGCCCACATACGGCCCCAGGAACACCTCCGACAACTTTTCGCCGACGCCAATGATCAGGCCGCCGATGATGGCGCCCGGCACCGAGGTCAGGCCGCCCAGAATGATCACCGGCAGCGCCCGCAGCGCCACCGTGGTGAGCGAGAACTGCACGCCCAGCTTGGAGCCCCAGATCATTCCCGCCACCAGCGCCACCACCCCAGCCACGCACCAGACGATGACCCAGATGCGGTTGAGCGGAATGCCGATGGATTGCGCCGCCTGGTGGTCATCCGCCACCGCGCGCAGAGCCCGACCCGTCGTGGTTTTCTGGAAGAACAGCGTCAGCAGGGCCACCAGCACGGCGGCGATACCGGCGGCAATCACGTCCTCTTTGTTGACCAGAATGCCACCCTCGAACATCGACTCCAAGACAAAGATCGGCTCCTTGGGCATGCCGATGTCGATCTTGTAGATGTCGCTGCCAAAGAGGGTCTGGCCCAGCCCCTCCATGAAGTAGGTGATGCCCAGCGTGGCCATGAGCAGGGTGGCGCCTTCCTGGTTCACCAGGTGGCGCAGCACCAGCCGCTCGACCAGCCAGGCCATCACAAACATGATGGCGCCAGCAATGATGAAGGCGGCCAGGTTGGCCAGCAGCAGGCTCTCGATCCCGGTCCAGGCCGGAATCCACTCCGAAAAACGCGCCATGGCCAGCGCCGCGAACAGCACCATGGCACCCTGGGCGAAATTGAACACGCCCGAGGCCTTGAAGATCAGCACAAAGCCGAGCGCCACCAGCGAATACAGCATGCCGGCCATCAGGCCGCCAAGCAAGGTTTCAAGAAAAAAAGCCATTTGTGTCGGCCTCCTCAGTGACTCGTGCCCAGATAGGCCCGAATCACGTCTTCGTTGTTGCGTACTTCGTCGGGCGCGCCGTCGCCGATCTTCTTGCCGTAATCCAGCACCACGACGCGGTCGCTGATGTCCATCACCACGCCCATGTCGTGCTCGATCAGCACCACGGTGGTGCCAAACTCGTCGTTGACGTCGAGGATGAAGCGGCACATGTCCTGCTTCTCCTCCACGTTCATGCCGGCCATCGGCTCGTCGAGCAGCAGCACCTGTGGCTCCAGCGCCAGCGCGCGGCCCAGGTCGACGCGTTTTTGCAAGCCATAGGGCAATTGCCCGACCGGCGTCTTGCGATGCGCCTGGATTTCGAGGAAGTCGATGATGCGCTCCACCTTCTCGCGGTGCGCGATTTCCTCGCGCTGGGCCGGGCCGAGGCGCAGCGCCTGCAGAAACAGGTTGCTCTTCATGCGCAGGTTGCGGCCCGTCATGATGTTGTCCAGCACGCTCATGCCCTTGAACAGCGCCAGGTTCTGGAAGGTGCGCGCAATGCCCATGCGCGCCACCTGCGGGCTGTCAAGGTGGTTGAAGGTCTTGCCGCGGAAGGTGATGGAACCTTCCTGCGGCGTGTAGACACCGTTGATGCAGTTGAGCAGCGAGCTCTTGCCCGCGCCGTTGGGGCCGATGATGGCGCGAATCTCGTGCTCGCGCACATTGAAGGAAATGTCGGTCAGCGCCTTGACGCCGCCAAAACGCAGGCTGATGTTGTTCACATCCAGGATAACGTCGCCTATCTTTTTACTCATACGAAATTCCGTTCGCACTGAGCCTGTCGAAGTGCTGGTGCGATGTTGGCTTTGAGGGCTTCGACAAGCTCAGCCCGAACGGTTGACGGCCTCATGCTGCTGCTTTCACCGGGGCAAAAGTCCTGGCATCCGAAATCTTGAGGGTGGCACTCACCTTGCCGATGCGGCCATCCTCGAACTTCACCTGGGTTTCGATGAACTGCTCGGTCTTGCCCTCATACAGGGCATCGACCAGCGGCTGGTATTTCTCGCCGATGAAGCCGCGCCGGACCTTGTTGGTGCGCGTGAGTTCGCCGTCGTCGGCGTCCAGCTCCTTGTGCAGGATCAGAAAGCGGCTGATCTGGCTGCCGGCCAGCAGCACGTCGGCCGCCAGGTCGGCGTTGACCTTTTCCACGCAGTCCTGGATCAGCTGGTAGACCTCGGGCTTTTGCGCCAGGTCGGTGTAGCCGGCATAGGGCAGGTTGCGCCGCTCGGCCCAGTTGCCCACGGCATCGAAATCGATGTTGAGCATGACGCAGACCTTCTCGCGCCGGTCGCCATAGGCCACCGCCTCCTTGATGTAGGGGAAGAACTTGAGCTTGTTCTCGACGTACTTGGGCGCGAACATGGCGCCGTCATTGGCGCCGCCCTGGATGCGGCCGACGTCCTTGACGCGGTCGATGATCTTCAGGTGCCCATGGGCGTCGATGAAACCGGCATCGCTGGTGTGGTACCAGCCATCCAAGGTCAGCACCTCGGCCGTGGCCTGCGGATTCTTGTAATAGCCCTTGAGCAGGCCCGGTGAACGCACCAGGATCTCGCCGTTGTCCGCCACCTTGATCTCGACCCCCTTGCAAGGCACGCCCACGGTGTCGGCACGCGCTTCTCGGTCGGGCTGCAGGCAGACGAACACCGCGGTCTCGGTCGAGCCATAGAGCTGCTTGAGGTTGATGCCGATCGAGCGGTAGAAGGTGAACAGGTCCGGGCCAATGGCCTCGCCCGCGGTGTAGGCCACGCGCACCCGGCTCATGCCCAGGTTGTTGCGCAGCGGGCCGTAGACCAGCAGATTGCCCAGCGCATAGAGCACGGTGTCGCGCACGCCAAGGGATTGACCATTCATGCGCGCCGGCCCGACGCGGCGCGCCAGCCCCATGAAGTAATGGAACATCTGGCGCTTCAGGCGCGACGCATCCTCCATGCGGATCATGACGCTGGTCAACAAGCCCTCAAAGACCCGCGGCGGCGCGAAGTAGTAGGTCGGCCCCACTTCATTGAGGTCGATCGTCACCGTGCTGGCGGACTCCGGGCAATTCACCACATAGCCGCAATACAGCCACTGCGCGTAGCTGAAGATGTTCTGCCCGATCCAGGCCGGCGGCAGGTAGGCCAGCACCTCTTCGTTCGGCCCCAATCGGTCGAACTCGGCCCCGGCCTCGGCCCGGTTGATCAGCGTGTCATGCGTATGCACCACGCCCTTGGGGTTGCCCGTGGTGCCGGATGTGAAGAACATGGCCGCCACATCGGAAGGCGCCGCCAGCGCCAGCTCGGCCCGAAAAAAGCTCGGGTGCTGCTGCGCGAACACCCGGCCCGCCGCCATCAATTCATCTAGCGAGGCCAGGCCCTCCTCGACATAGTTGCGCAAGCCGCGCGGATCGTCGTAGAAGATGTGCGCGAGTTGCGGGCACTGCTCACGCACCTCCAGCATCTTGTCCACCTGCTCCTGGTCTTCCACTAGGCAGAAACGCACCTCGGCGTTGGTGATGGGGAAGACGCACTCGGCGGCCACCGCATCCTGGTACAGCGGCACCGGGATCGCCCCCAGCGACTGGGCCGCCAGCATGGCCGCGTACAGGCGCGGCCGGTTGGCGCCGACGATGATCATGTGCTCGCCACGCTGCAGCCCGGCCTGGTGCAACCCGCAGGCCAGATGCTCGACCATCTGCGCCAGCGCCGACCAGCTCAGGGTTTGCCAGATCCCGTATTCCTTTTCACGCATGGCTGGCGCCTGCGGCCGCTCAGCGGCGTGCTTGAGCAGAAGTCGAGGAAAAGTCGTCTGCATCCCGAGTCCTTGTCTACCGTTTCTTGCCGCAAGGCTTGCGGCTTGGTGCTGATATGCAGGCGATACTAGGCTTCGATTTGACGTTATGTTGTCGTTCCGACGACAATCTAGGGAAGTCCCTAGGTGGTACTTTCCCTTGCCGCATCGGATCCCGACATGCCCCGCGATCAGCCCCTCTACCAGCGCCGCCGCGTGCCCACCGCCACCGAGCTGGCCAATATCCCATGGCTGCAATTGCTCGCGCCCGCCGAGCGCGCGATTGCCGAGGCCGACCTGCTGGTGGGCCAGGCCCAGCCGGGCGATCTGGTCTGCCGCATCGGCCGCCCGGTCACCTACTGGTTTGGCGTCGTCGATGGCCTGCTCAAGATGAGCGGCGAAAACGCCGACGGCCAGACCATGACCTTTGCCGGCCTGCCCCCCGGCGGCTGGTTTGGCGAGGGCACGGTGCTCAAGCGCGAAAGCTACCGCTACAACGTCCAGGCCCTGCGCAAAAGCCTGGTGGCCGGCCTGCCGGTGGACACCTTTCACCGCCTGCTGGACCACTCCATCGGCTTCAACCGCTTCGTGATGAATCAGCTCAACGAGCGCCTGGGCCATTTCATCGTGGCGCGCGAAATCGACCGCATGAACAACCCGGATCTGCGCGTGGCGCGTAGCCTGGCGTCACTCTTCCATCCGGTGCTGTTCCCCGGCGTCGGTGAGGTGCTGCGCATCACCCAGCAGGAACTGGCCTATCTGGTGGGACTGTCACGCCAACGCGTCAACGAAGCCCTGACCACGCTGGAAGGGCAGGGCTTGATCCGGGTGGAATACGGCGGCGTGCGGGTACTGAACCTCGACGCGCTGCGTTCCCGCGTCTTCCCGCTTTAACTCACAACGGCAGCATCAGGCGCAGGCCCAGCGTCCAGTTCTTGCCGGGGGCCGGCTCATAAAACTGCCGCGATGACTGGTTAACGATGACCGAGCCCACATAACGTTCATCGGTCAGGTTGTCGATGCGCGCATACGCCGTCAGCGTCCCTTTGCCCACAGCCCAACCCTGGCTGGCCTTGAGGTTCAGCGTGGTGTAGCCGTCGGCCGAATAGTCGTTGGTATCGTTGGCATAGAGCCGGCCGGCGTTGATCAGCTCGATGCCGGCGCGACTGCCCTTGCCATTGGAGCGCTTGGCCCCGTCCATCGCCTGGCTGGCCCACAGCAGCTCCGAGAACAGAAACGTTTGCGGGATGCCGGGGATCTTGTTGCCGGACGCGACATTGGCGACCACGCCGGATGTCGTGCTTCGATACGCTTGCGTGAACTGGGCATCGATCGCCGAGGCCGACAGCGTGGCGCTGACATGCGGCCCCAGCAGGGTGCGCCCCGCCAACTCCCAACCGGTGCGCGTGGTCCCTGGCGCATTCTGGTAGGACGTCTGCCCGCCGCTGCTGTTCGACACCACGATCTCATCGGTCGAGTTAACCTGAAACAGCGTGACATCCAGACGCGATTGCGGGCTGGGCAGCCACTTGGCGCCCAGTTCATAGTGCTGGCTGGTCGACGCATTCAGGCTCGGATTGAACTGGCCGACCGGTGCCCCCGCCACATCCCGGTAAGCGACTTCCGCCAGCGTCGGCGTTTCGAAGCCCTTGCCGTAATTGGCATACAGGTTGAGGTTGTCCGTGGCGTGGTAGGTCATGCCCAGAACGGGACTGGTGGCGCGGTAAGTGACCGTGCCGGAACCGTCTGGATTGGAACCCGACACCGGGTAATAGTCGTCGCTGACAAAACACACGGTGCTGTAGCGCACCCCGGCCACCGCGGACACTTTTTCAGTGACCAGGGCCGTGGCCTGCGCGAACAGGTCGCTGTTTTCCGACTGGTTGTCCTCGACCCGGGTGGTCGACGTTTTTTCGCCATTCCTGGCCGCGCCGCCCTGCCGGTATTCACGCGAGCGGTCAAACTCGTAACCGGCGACCCAACGCACCGGCGTGGCGCCAATTTTGGTTTGTTCGTTGTACTGGAAGCCGGCGCCGTAATAGGCGCGATTAAGCCCGGTCCAGGCACCATCCACCGAGGCGCCCGTGGTGCCCACCTGAAATTGCAGGTTGTCACGGGTGCCGTAATAGACCCGCGCCGTCACGGAGCGATCCGGGTCGATGGCATGGCTCAGCGAGGTCCCCACCTGATTCTGGAGCACCGTTTTTCGGACCCGGAAATCGGCCGCCGTTTTGGTGCCTGCCGAATTGGTGCCGGCCTGCTGCGGATTGGCCATCAGTTGCGCCGACGTCAACCCCAATGGATCCTGCGCCAGCGGCATGTCGAACTGATTGAACACCACGTTGACGCGCGTTTTCTCGTCCGGACCAAAACTCAGTTTGCCGTTGAACTGCTTGCGCTCGGTCTTGCTGTTGTCGCGGTAGCCATTGGTGTCAAAGGTGCTGTAGTCAGCCACCAGGCCGACCGCACCCACGCGCCCGGCGTACTGCCAGTCGGTTCGATGCATGCCGTACGAGCCCGCGTAGTACTGCATGCCGAACTCCGGCACCTCAGGCGCCTCGCGCGTGAAGGCCTGGATCACACCGCCAGCCGAGTTGCCATACATCTGCGCCAGCGGGCCACGCAGGACTTCGATGCGCTCAATCGAAGGCAGGCTGATGGAAGAACCCTGGCCCTGGCCGTCGGGCGTGGTGGCCGGGATGCCGTCGATCAGCAGGCGAATACCCCGCATGCCGAAAGCCGAGCGCGCGCCAAAGCCGCGGATCGACACCTGCAAATCCTGCGCATAGTTCTGCCGGTTCAGGATGGTCAGCCCCGGCACGCGGTTGAGCGACTCCGACAGATTGACCTGCGGGCCGGCGTCCTGAATCGTCTCGCGATCCACCGACTGGATGGCCGCCGGCGCATCGAAACTGCGCTGCTCGGCGCGCGTGGCGGACACCACCACGCCCTCGAGCGTCTGCGTCCAAGCCGCCCCGCCAGCCAGCGCAGCCACCGCCATCGTGATGGCGGTCTTGGCGAAAGAAGCATGGGACTTTTGCGGAAACATGGCTGTTGCTATTTGCATTTTTCTGCTCGAAAGGATGAGGTAACGCCCCCCGTGACAGCACAGCTGGGCCTCCCCCTGCACCACCGTCATGACATTTGATGCTAGCAGCAGCCGGCCCCTCGACAGGGGGACACGCGCTAGGTAAAAACCCTCTCCAAACTTCGGGGCCTAATCATTAGGATGACTGTCGGAACTCGTATGACAACAACAGAAAAAACGGAGACTTACATCATGAGAAACATCGCCCTCCTGGGCTCAGTGCTCGCCCTTGGCATCAGCCAGGCCATGGCCCAGACCGCCCCGCCCCCCCCCATCTGGAAACAGGGCATGAAAGCCGACATGGCCGACTCCAAGCTCGCGCCGCATGCCGCCAAGATGACGGCCACGCCGGCGTCCGAGATCCCGCTTGACAAACTCAAGCTGCCGCCTGGCTTCAAGATCGAAGTCTGGTCCACCGGCACCCCGGGCATTCGGGCCATGGCACGCGGCGACAGCGGCAAGATCTATGCCGGCACCCGCCCCCTGGGTCGTGTCTACGAGATCAGCGACAACGGCACCGAGCGCAGCAGCCGCGTCGTGGTCGACAAGCTGAACCAGCCGGCCGTCGCCATCAACAAGGGTTCGCTCTACGTCATGGCCATCGACAAGGTGCTGCGTTATGACGGCATCGAAGCCAACCCCGACGTGCAGCCGGTCGACATGACGGCCGCCTTCAAGCTGCCGCCCGAGCAACACCACAACTGGAAGTACCTGCGCTTTGGCCCGGACGGCAAGCTTTACGTCCCGTTCGGCGCGCCCTGCAACATCTGCGTGCCACCGACCGACGAGTACGCCCAGATCCGCCGCTACAACCCCGACGGCTCGGGCATGGAAGTCATCGCCACCGGCGTGCGCAACACCCAGGGCTTTGATTTCCACCCCGTCACAAAAGAACTCTGGTTCACCAACCACGGCCGCGACTGGATGGGCAACGACTCGCCGGAAGACGGGCTGTTCCGCCTGGGCAAGACCGGGCAGAACTTCGGCTTCCCCTATTGCCATCTCGGCACCATTCCCGACCCCGACATCAAAAAGGACAATGCCTGCAAAGGCGTGACGCCGCCAGTGAAGGCAATGGGCGCCCACGCCGCCGTGATGGGCCTGCATTTCTATACCGGCAAGATGTTCCCGGCCAAGTACAAGAACGTGGCCTTCATCGCGCGCAAGGGTTCCTGGAACCGCGACCAGAAGAATGGCTACGATGTCGTGACCGTGAACGCCGATGCCAAGGGCAAACACGCCAAGGTCACCCCGTTCATCACCGGCTTCAAGGATGACGCGGCCAACACCTTCTGGGGCCGCCCGACCTACTTCCTGCAAATGCCTGATGGCGCCCTGCTGCTCTCCGACGAGCAACTGGGCGCGATCTACCGCATCTCCTATGCCAAACCGTAAACCAAGCAACTTCACTTGCACGAGCAGGGCCCTGGCAGCAGCGGCCCTGCTTTTTTTCCAGCCCGTCACGCAAGCCCAGCAACCGCAACAGCTTGAGCTCTGCGTGGCCTGCCACGGCCCGCAGGGCAACTCGCAAATTCCCCAGTTCCCCTCCCTGGCCGGTCAGCCCAAGGTTTTCCTGGAAAACCAGATGGTCCTGATCCGCGAAGGTCTGCGCGACATCCCGCAGATGAAAGGCCTGCTCGATGGCATGAAAGATGCCGACATCGTCGTGCTGGCGAATTATTTTTCGGCGCAGACACCGGTCCGCCCCACCGCCACCAGCGCGCTCAACGCCGAGGCCTACCAGCGCGGCCAGGCCCTGGCCCGCCAGATGCTGTGCGGCACCTGCCACCTGCCGGACTACAGCGGGCGCCAGCAGATTCCCCGCCTGGCCGGGCAGCATGAGGCTTTCTTGCGCGACACCATGAAACAGTTTCGCGATCACCCCGGCCCGGGGCGCGACACCATCATGGCCGCGTCCCTCTACGGGCTCAAGGACGTCGACCTGGCCGACCTGGCGCACTTCATGGCCCACTTCAAATAAGGCCGGGATCCGGGGCACTCAGTCGCCTCGGCTGGCTTTGTAGGAAAATGGGCCCTTCATGAAGGACTCCCCTACCCCCCCCGCCTTTCGCCGTGCCCCCAAACCGGAGGGCGCCAGCGCCACCTCGGCCAGCGGCACCAGCCGATTAAACAAGCGCATGGCCGAGCTCGGCATGTGTTCGCGCCGCGAGGCCGATGACTGGATCGCCCAGGGCTGGGTCAAAGTCAACGGCCAGGTCGCCCCCATGGGCCTGCAAGTCACGCCCAGCGACCGCATCGAGGTCGACCCCAAAGCCCATGGCAAGCAAGCCACCCAGGTCACCATCCTGCTCAACAAGCCGATCGGCTACGTCAGCGGCCAGGCCGAGGATGGGCACGAGCCGGCCGTCGTGCTGATCCAGCCGCAAAACCGCTGGCGCGAGGACAACGCCCGCTTTTTCTTCAACGGCGCCCAACTGCGCGGCCTGGCGCCGGCCGGACGGCTGGACATTGATTCCACCGGCCTGCTGGTGCTGACGCAGGATGGTCGCGTGGCGCGCCAGTTGATCGGCGAAGACTCGGTGATGGAGAAGGAATACCTGGTGCGGGTGGTATACACCGGCGCCGACCCGAGCGCCGCCGCACCAACCCAACTCTCGCGCATCGACGATGACGACCCCGTCAGCAGCAATGTGCAGGCGGTCTTCCCGCCCGCCATGCTGGCCCGGCTGCGCCACGGCCTGAGCCTGGACGGCCAGGCCTTGAAGCCCGCCAAGGTCGAATGGCAGAACCCGGAACAGCTGCGCTTTGTGCTGACCGAAGGCAAGAAGCGCCAGATTCGCCGCATGTGCGAACTGGTCGGCCTGAAAGTCGTCGGCTTGAAGCGCGTGCGCATCGGCCACGTCATGCTGGGCAACCTGCCAGTGGGCCAATGGCGCTACCTGGCCGCGCACGAAAAGTTCTAGCGCCTAAGCCAGCTCGATCCAGAACACACTGCCCACCCCGACGGTGCTTTCCACCCCAATGGTGCCGCCCATCAATTCGACCAGCCGCTTGCTCACCACCAAGCCGATACCCGCGCCCTCCACACTGCCGGCCTCTTGTCCAAGGCGATTAAACGACTGGAACAGTTGCGCCAGTTTTTCCGTGGCCAATCCTTCGCCGCCGTCCTTCACACTGATGCGCATGCGCCCCGCGGCGTTTGTGCTGCACGACACGTCCACCGCCCCGCCCGCCCGGTTGTATTTGATCGCATTGGACAGCAGATTGATGAGAACCTGCTTCAACCGGGTCCGGTCGGCCCGGACAATGCAAGGGCGGTCGAACTGGGGAAAATTCATGCGGATACCGCTGTTTTCCGCCTGAAGTTCGACCATGCCCTGGCAATCCAGCAGCAGTTCTGGCAGCGATAGGGGTTGCAGTGACAGGGACAACTTGCCGGACTCGATCAAGGCGAGATCGAGAATTTCGTCAATCATTTCCAGCAAATACCATCCCGCCCCGAGAATCTTCTCGATGCGCACCTTTTGCGCGGGCGTTGGCGGTGGTGAGCCCGCCTCCAGCAACTGGGCAAAGCCGAGGATGACATTGAGCGGAGTGCGCAGCTCATGGCTCATGCTGGAAAGAAAATCCGACTTGGCGCGGTTGGCTTGTTCCGCCACGCTCTTGGCAATCTCCAACTGGGCTTTGGCCACCTGGACTTCTTCCGTCAGTCTTTGCGCCTCCATGGTGGCGATGATCAGGCGCGCATTCGCTTCCTGCAACATCAGCATGTGATCGTCCGATGCCGCCTGCAACGCCTGCCCCACGCGAATTTCACCTTCGCGCGAGGTGGCCACTTCTTCTCGCAGATCGACGGCATCTTCTCGCGAATGCACGGCATCTTCCCGGGTCGCGGCCAGATGATCACGGGCCAAAACAGCGGCTTCAACTTCAACGAAGGTGTTGATCTTGCGCCGGTCTTTTTTCAGGCCATCGGCACTCGCAAGACCGCTGTTGAGCTTATTGTTCATGGCGGTCGCTCATCAGCAGATCCTTCTGCTCAGTTGCTCACGGTGGGCCGGCCCGACATGATCCCGGCATACCCTGACAGAGTATCGCCAACCACGATGCCGGCGTCCGTGATGTCGAACAAGCGGATGTCCTTGCTATGCTGGCTACCCCGGACCTTGACGACGGAAAAAACGCGCTTGAATTGCCCCTCGATTTCGACATAGCGCTGCACGACGATGGCGTCAGCGAGAAAGGCACTCCCAAAGGGACTGAAGCGCAAATCGGTGTACCGATCTTCCAACTCCGAGGTCATCAGAATGGTCACCCCCATGTCGGTCAATTCGGCAATCATCCGGTAGAGCGAGCCGCGGAAATCCTCGCTGAACTCGGGCGCCAGTGCCAACTCAAATCCAGACAAGGAGTCAATCACCACCCGCTTGGCCTGCATTCGGTTGATCATCTGGATCAAATCATGCAAGGTTTCATCAATCGACAAGTCAAGGGAGCGGGTGTCGATCACCCCCACCTTGCCATCCTGGATCATTGAATGCAGCCGCTTGTTTCCCAGTAGCTGGCTGGGACTCTTCTCAAACGCCGCAATCACACCGGGTTCGCCCCGGCGTGCGCCTTCGGCAAGAAATTCAGTGGCAAAAATGGTTTTCCCGGAACCCGAAGGCCCCACCAGCAACAGCGAATAGCCCTCCGGCAAGCCACCGCCCAGCATGTCATCCAGTCCGGGTATGCCCATGGAAACACGCCGCTCTTCAGGGGCAGCCTTGATGTCTTGCGCCACTGCTGCGGTCTCTTTGATGACGGCACGCGGGAACACCCGAATGCCTTCATCACTGATACGGAACGTATGCAAGCCGGTCGCCTGGGCTTGCCCGCGCATTTTGACCACCTGCATCTTGCGCACCATGGAGTTGTGGTGCAGATTCTGCGACAGCCACAAAATGCCATCTGCCACGGTGAAGACCGGGCTTGACTCGGATTCCGGCAGCAAATATTCACCGATCAAGAAGGTGGTTGCCTGCCAGCTCGTCATGTTCATGCCCAGTTGTTGCACGAAGCGCTGTAGCGCGGACTCTCCTTGTTCACCCCGCTTTGCCGAGCGCACGACAGAGCGGAACGAATCAACAAAGACCAGGCTGGGCGAATAGTCTTTCACTTCTTCATCGATGCGTAACAACACGCTGTCCAAATCTCCCTGCAGAAGATCTGCTGACAGATTGACGAAACGGACCGATTCATTGACTTTATTGATGTCGAAAAACGGAAACTGCTGTTGGTAACGGAGCATTTTCAAAGTCGGCTCACCGAGAACCGTAAAGAAAAGTGCCCGCCTATCCGGGGTGGCCAACGAGAACATGATCTGGTGTGCCAGCGTCGTTTTGCCACTGCCCGGCGTGCCCGCGATCAGGTTAAAAGAGAATTCCGGCAGGCCTCCCCCCAACAAGTTATCCAGACCGGGGACACCCGTTTTCAGCCGTTGGATGTTTACCTTGTTACTCATTTTTGAATTCCTTGTCGGCCTTATCCGAAGCGTCATTGCGCCAAGCCGCACGCAAGATGCGGGTTGTCAACTCCTCGCCAATCAGCGAGGCCAAAATGTCAGTGAACGTGATCAATAGCAGCCGGTTTGCAGCGCGAGCTTGCGCGGGCGTTTGGCCATCCAGGCCCCGCCTTAATTCCGCGAAACGCTGCTCCGCCTGGGGTAATGGCGCGCTGGACGCGAGCCAGGGAATTGTTTCCCGGGTCAGAAATAAACTTCTCGCGTAAAGTGAATTGAACCCGCTTTCCCCAATGATCGAAATGATCTGGGTCGCTATCCGCTCCCATAGCTCAACCTCAGCATCCACCACTTTTTCAGTGTGCTGTGTCATGAGGTTTCTGACCATCTGGTGGCGCAGCGTGTCACTGGTTTCCATAGGCACCATATCAATGGCCGAACGACAGGTCGCCGGGGATGAAATTCGTACGCGGCTTCAATCTGACGCAGGAATGGGGCATTTTCAAGGCTTGTTCACAAGGGGCCATGTACTCCAACGCCGAACCTGTTTCGACAAGTTGGCGTGCTTGGCTCTTCCTTGTCGCATGATACCTGCCGCCGGGTCGTGCCATCCTTCGCCATCACGTGCGATACCTTGGACAAGGGACTGGCGCGAAAGCATCCCGCTCATTTATGTTGCCGCTGGCTGAACGGCATCGTGCATGATCTCGGTGACGTCCCGGCCCACGCCGCGATAACCGGCAAATCCGCCGCTGCCATCGAACATCGGCTCGCCGCTCACCTGGAAATACCGGCGCGTGCCATCGGCATCCGTCCGGCTGAAAACAAAGTCCAGAAATGGCCGCCGCGCGGCCATATTCTCTTTCAGGACCGCGCGCTCGGCCTCATTCCAGCGAGCTGCCTGCTCCTGCTTGATCTCCCCGAGCAAGTTCTCCAACGGGATGCCAAGCATCTCCTGCACCGGCCCGTACACCTTGGCGAAATGGCCGCTCGCGTCCTGCTCCCAGTACCAGTCAGATGCCAACTCCGTCAAGCGGCGAAATCGCTCCTCGCTGTCCCGCAGTTCAGCGGTGCGTTCCAACACCGTCTGCTCAAGCACCTTGTTGTAATTTTCGAGTTTTTTGTACAACAAACGCACTTCCAGCATGTTGCGAATCCGCGTCTTGACTTCGACCAGATCAAAGGGCTTGGAGACAAAATCCTTCGCGCCCGAGGCCAGCGCGCGCAGCTTGTGGCCCGGTTGCGCCGTGATCACGAGTATCGGAACATAGCCATCAGCTTCTGTGGCCTTCAGGCCTTCCATCACTTCAAAGCCATCCATGCCAGGCATCAGCAGATCGAGCAGGATCAGGTCAAAGTGCTGGGCGCGATGCAAGGCGGCGACAGCATGCGGATCCGTCGTCGTTGTAATGCGCAGATAGCCAGCCTCATGCAGCATTTCTTGAAGCAGTTGCACATTGGATTCCTGATCGTCCACGATCAAAATCCCGGCACTCAACAGGTCTGCGTTATTCAGCATAAAATTTACTCGCTTTCATTTGCACGGAAACCAAGGCGCCACATGGGCCAGTGAAGTCAACTGCGCTTCATCGCGAACAGGCTGGTGTTGGCGGCAATCCGATACGCATTCTTGCCGGAACGCTTGGCCTCAAACAAGGCCTGATCCGCACGCTTCATCAGGGTTTCTCCCGCCTCGCCGTCCGCGGGATAAATACCGACGCCGATACTGGCTGTCATGTTAACCCTGTGCCCCCGGATGTCATAGGGTTGCGATACGGCCTCAATCACTTTGGCCGCCAGCTTGTCGATATTGTCAGCATGCCCCAATTCCCATAACGCGATCATGAACTCATCGCCGCCCAGGCGCGCCACCGTGTCCTCCTGTCGCACCGAGGCCAACAAGCGTGCGGCGACCGTTCTCAGCAAGGTGTCGCCCGCATCGTGGCCCAAGGTGTCGTTGATCTGCTTGAACCCGTCCAGATCCAGATACATGACCGCCATGGTGCCCTTGTTCCGGTGCGCATGGGCGATGGCCAACGACAGCCGGTCCAGCAAAAGTCGCCGGTTCGGCAGCCCGGTCAGCGGATCATGCAGCGCCAGGGACTCCATCGCACGGTTGGAATCCTCAAGTTGCTTGTACAGCAAGCGCACTTTCAGCATGTTGTGAATCCGCGTCTTGACTTTGCCCAGGTCAAACGGCTTGGCGACGAAATCCTTCGCGCCCGAGGCCAGCGCCCGCAGCTTGTGGCCCGGTTGCGCCGTGATGGCGAGTACCGGGGCATAGCCGTCGGTTTCGATGTCCTTCAGGCCTTCCATGACCGCAAAGCCATCCATGCCGGGCATCTGCAGATCGAGCAGGATCAGGTCAAAGTGGTGGGCTCGGTGCAGCGTGGCGACGGCATACGGATCCGTGGTCGTTGTAATGCGCCGATAGCCGGCCTCTTGCAGCATTTGCTCCAGCAGCAGCGCGTTGGCTTCCTGGTCATCGACGATCAGGATACGGGCCACCAGAATGTCGGCATCAGTCACCATCGTGGGGGGCCGGGCTGCTTGCCACGTCGAATACCGTGTCATTGCGCTCCAGCGCCTGATTCAGCGCATCCAGGAATACGCCGACCTTGATCGGCTTGGTGAGATAGCAGAAGAACCCCGCCGCCAGGCCTCTGGCGATATCCCCCGGCATGGCATTGGCACTGAGGGCAATCACCGGAATGTGCGCCGTCACCGCATCTTCACGCAGGATTTTCAAGGCTTGGATACCGTTGATGCCGGGCAGATTGATGTCCATCAGGATCACATCCGGGAGATGGGCGCGCGCCAGCGTTATGCCGAGATAGCCATCGCGCGCGCTCAGCATGCGTACACGTGAGTGGTCTGCAATGATTTGCTCGACCAGCATCAGATTGGCCGGATTGTCTTCGACATAAAGCAGCTTGCGCGGCGCAGCCTCTGTCTTGTCTTGCGTTGCCGGTTCTGCCGGCGGCATGTATTCAGTGGCATGCTGTGGCGCTGCCGCCCGGATCAGTTCGATCCAGAATTCGCTGCCCACGCCAACGACGCTTTCCACGCCGATGGTGCCGCCCATCATCTCGACCAGTTGCCGGGTTACCACCAGGCCAATGCCCGTGCCTTCCTCGCCGCGCGCCTCTTGTCCGAGACGATTGAACGGCTGAAAGAGTTGCGCCAGCTTTTCTGCAGACAGCCCCTCTCCACTGTCCTTGACGCTGATGCGCAGGCGTTCGGGCGTGCTTTCGATGCACTTCACCTCGACCGTTCCATGCTCGCGGTTGTATTTGATCGCATTGGAAAGCAGGTTGATGAACACCTGCTTGACCCGGGTTCGATCGGCAAAGGCAAACCAGCTGCGATCGAAGGGAAGAAACGTCAGTTTGATGTCGCGCTGTTGCGCCTGCGGCTCGATCATGGCCTGGCATTCGAGCATGACTTCGGCCATCAACACCGGTTCTCGCGACAGCGACAGCTTGCCGGACTCGATCAATGCAAGATCGAGAATTTCGTTGATCAGCTCCAACAAATACCATCCGGCTTTGACAATCTGGTGCAGCCTGGCCGTCTGGGCCGCCGTTGGCGGCGGTGAACCGGCTTCCAGCAGCTGGGCGAAGCCGAGGATGGCATTGAGCGGCGTACGCAGCTCATGGCTCATGCTGGAAAGAAAATCTGACTTGGCGAGGTTGGCCTTTTCCGCCACCGACTTGGCGCTCTCCAACTCCTGATCCAGGCGTTTGCGTTCAGTCACATCACGCGCGGCGGCGAACACGCCCTTCAGATTCCGGTCCCGGTCGTAGAACGTGGTCGCGTTGAGGGACACCACCGTTTCCTTGCCGTCCCTGGCGCGCGCCGTGAGTTCGTAGTTGGTGACCTTCTTTTCGCTCAGCACCAGTTTGATGCCCGCCTCAGCCCGCTCCGGATCGGTGTAGTAATTTTTGAACGGCGCGCCGATCAGCTCGTCGCGCGTGCACCCGGTCAGCGCCTCCATTTGTTTGTTGACGTCAGTGATGATGCCGGACGGATCGGTCGTCATGATCGCGTCGATGTTGGATTCGATCAGCGAGCGGGTATAGAACTGCTGGTCGCGCAGTCGCTGGTCCAGCTTCTGCCGCTCCTCCTCGATCTGCTTGCGCGCGGTGTTGTCGGTGCCAATCAGCAGGTAACCGATGATGGCGTCCTGCGCGTCGCGCAGCGCCGTGACCGACACCACCGCCGGGAAGCGGCTGCCGTCCTTGCGGATGTAGGTCAGCTCGTAGATGTCCTCGATGCCGCGCGAAGCCTTGAACACCAGGGCCTCGAAACCCGGCGTGATCGGGGTGCCGAGTTCGACGCTCAAGGCCTTGGCACGCGCAATCACTTCCCGCGGATCGGAAATGTCGGCCGGGGTGATCTTGTTCATCACGTCGGCCGCCGCGTAGCCCAGCATGCGTTCCGCACCGACGTTGAAAATCTGGATGACGCCCTTTTCATCAGTGGCGATACTCGAAAAATTCGCGCTATTGAGGATCGCGTCCTGCAAGGCCCCGGTTTTAAGCAAGGCCTTCTGGCGTCGGACCTCGGTGATGCCTTCCGGCGTGCCAGCGGCAGGGTTGGGAATGGCAGGGGCGCTGATTTTTTTGGTCATGACTGATCTTTGTTACAAGGCGAATGAGTCAGTCGGACCGCAGGGCCGAAGGCACGGGTAGCACCTTGCGGGTGCTCTACGTATCTGCTTATACGCTCTTCCGACACAAAATGCAGGCTTTTGCTGGCGGGCGCCAAGAGAAGTGAAAAATGTGTGCGCGGATGAATCTTCGACAGTCGCGTTTCATTCTGGCGATTTAGCCTGCACTCTTCCGTGCGCTATCGAACATAAGCTGGCATTAACTCCGACTTGCCGAGGGAAATTCCTGGCGATGCCGTACATCGCCCAACAATCGCTCGCGCTCTTTCTTGACCACCGCATAGCATTCACACACGCGGGAGTCCAGACCCCGTCGGTCAAGCACGGTGATGTGGCCACGGCGGTAGCGAATGAACCCGCCTTGCTGCAAACGCCCGGCAGCCTCGGTGATGCCTTCGCGCCGTACGCCGAGCATGCCAGCGATCAATTCCTGCGTAATGGTCAATTCATTCGAAGGCAAGCGATCAAGGGTGGACAACAGCCAGCGTGCCAGTTGCTGCTCCACCGAATGGTGCCGATTGCAGACCGCCGTTTGGGCTACTTGCGCAATAAAAAATTGCGTGTAACGCAGCAACAAACGCATCATCACCCCGGCGCGATTGAATTCCTCCATCATCAACCCGGCTCTTAGCCGGTAGCCGTAACCCGCCGTCAGCACGGTCGCCCGGCTGGGCGTGGTGTTGCCGCCCATGAATAGCGAAACGCCGACAACGCCCTCATTGCCGACCCCCGCGATTTCAGCCGAGGCGCCGCTCTCCGTCACGTAGTGCAGGGAGACGATGGCGGTTGCCGGAAAATAGACGTGCGACAACCGACCGCCGGATTCATAGAGAACGTCGCCCAGCCGCATCGCGACCCACTCCAGATGAGGGGCGATACGCTCGAATTCGGCCGTGGGCAGCGCGGCGAGAAGATGGTTTTGGTTGGGGCTCTGCGGTGTATCCATATGCGGTCTGTGAATGAGCGCCTAAACGCCACGAGCATGAAGTGGTCAGCTTACACCCTTTGCGTCTTTCTGGCCGTTCCAGGCGGCCATAAGGCAAAAGGCATCCCGGGGCCTGCCGTTAACGCACCTCAACCGACTCTTGAAAGCCGGACCCATCGCCCATAATTGAAACTTTCCGTGCCGCGGTCTTTATTCGCGGAATACTTTTTTCAGTAAACCCGTCCCCCATGAGCAAGCAAACCCATTCCTTCCAGGCCGAAGTAGCCCAGCTGTTGCACCTTGTCACCCACGCGCTCTACTCCAACCAGGAGATCTTCCTGCGCGAGCTGATCTCCAACGCCTCCGACGCCTGCGACAAGCTGCGCTTCGAAGCCCTGAACAACGCCGCGCTGTTTGAAGACGCCCCCAACCTGGAAGTGCGCGTCAGTCTGGACAAGGCGGCCCGCACCCTGACCATCACCGACAATGGCATCGGCATGAGCGCTCAGGAGGCGATTGACCACCTCGGCACCATCGCCAAGAGCGGCACCAAGGACTTCATGAGCCGCTTGAGCGGTGACCAGAAGGCCGATGCCCAGCTCATCGGCCAGTTCGGCGTCGGCTTCTACTCCGGCTTCATCGTGGCCGACAAGATCACCGTCGAATCGCGCCGCGCCGGCCTCAAGGCCGAGGAAGGGGTGCGCTGGATCAGCGGCGGCACCGGCGACTTCGAAGTCGAGGCCATCACGCGCGCCCAGCGCGGCACCAGCGTCATCCTGCACCTGCGCGACGACGCCGAGGACTACCTCAACGCCTGGAAGATCAAAAGCATCATCGGCAAATACTCTGACCACATCTCCCTGCCCATCCTGATGCAGAAAGAAGAGTGGAAAGAGGGCGAGAACGACCAGCCCGGCGAGATGGTCACCACTGACGCATGGGAGACTGTCAACAAGGCCAGCGCGCTGTGGGCGCGCGCCAAGAAAGACATCACGCCCGAGCAGTACGACGAGTTCTACAAACAGATCAGCCACGACTTCGAAGCGCCGCTGGCCCACACCCACAACCGGGTGGAAGGCAGCACCGAATACACCCAGCTGCTCTACATCCCGGCCAAGGCGCCGATGGACCTGTGGAACCGCGACAAAAAAGGCGGCCTCAAGCTGTATGTGAAGCGCGTCTTCATCATGGACGACGCCGAGGCGCTGCTGCCGGTGTACCTGCGCTTCGTCAAGGGCGTGGTCGATTCGGCCGACCTGCCGCTCAACGTCAGCCGTGAACTGCTGCAGGAAAGCCGCGACGTCAAAGCCATCCGAGAAGGCTGTACCAAGCGGTGCTTAAGCATGCTGGAAGACCTGGCCAAGCACGACAGCCCGGCCGCCGACGCCAGCGAGGAAGACAAGGCCCAGGCCGGCAAGTACAGCCAGTTCTACGCCGAGTTCGGCGCCGTGCTCAAGGAAGGCTTGGGCGAGGACTTCGCCAACCGCGAGCGCCTGGCCAAGCTGCTGCGCTTTGCCTCCACCAGCTCCGACACCGCCACCGTGTCGCTGGCCGACTACAAGGCGCGCATGAAGGACGGGCAAGAGGCGATTTACTACATCACGGCCGACACACTGGCCGCCGCCAAGAACAGCCCGCAGCTCGAAGTGTTCCGCAAAAAGGGCATCGAGGTGCTGCTGATGACCGACCGCGTCGACGAGTGGGCGCTGAACTATCTGCAGGACTTCGACGGCACGCCGCTGCAGTCGGTCGCCAAGGGCGCGGTCGATCTGGGCACGCTGCAGGATGAAGCGGAGAAAAAAGCCACCGAGGAAGCCGCCGAAGCCTTCAAGCCGGTGCTGGCCAAGTTGAAGGAAGCGCTGAAGGACAAGGCCGAGGACGTGCGCGTCACCAGCCGTCTGGTCGATTCGCCCGCTTGCCTGGTGGTGCAGGACAGCGGCATGAGCATGCAGCTCGCGCGCATGCTCAAACAGGCCGGCCAGAAGGCGCCCGAAGTCAAGCCGGTGCTGGAAGTCAACCCCGAGCACCCGCTGGTGAAAAAACTCGACGGTTCGGTGCACTTCAACGACCTGGCCCACATCCTGTTCGACCAGGCGCTGCTGGCCGAAGGCGGCCTGCCGGAAGACCCGGCCGCCTATGTCAAGCGCGTCAACGCCCTGCTGACCTAAAAGCCTGGCCGCGTAGATCCTCCAGCCCCGCTCGCCGTCCAGGCGGCCGGGGCTTTTTTTCGTCGGCACCGGGCAGGGGAATCCCTCATGGTCAAGCCCCACGCTGGACTGTAGTATTGATGTGTGCAAATATGAAGTTGGGCCTGACCCATAACAACAAACACCGGAGACTGGGCAACGCCGCTGGTCTGTGCCGCGCCATCTGCGGCAAGGCGGGTGGCGGAATTGCCGACCTACATGAGTGCAGACATCATTCTCGAGACCCGGGGACTCACCAGAGAGTTCAAAGGCTTTGTCGCGGTTGACCATGTCAACCTCAAAGTCCGGCGCGGCTCCATTCATGCGCTGATCGGCCCCAACGGCGCCGGCAAGACCACGGTCTTCAACCTGCTGACCAAGTTCCTGCCCCCGACCTCGGGCCAGATCCTCTACAACAACCAGGACATCACGCACCAGCAGGCGGCCGAAGTGGCGCGCTCCGGCATGGTGCGCTCGTTCCAGATCTCGGCGGTGTTCCCGCACCTCACGGTGTTGGAGAACGTACGCATCGGCCTGCAGCGCAAACTCGGCACCAGCTTTCACTTCTGGAAGCCGGAGGCCAGCCTGTACCGCCTCAACGACCAGGCCATGGCCTTGCTGGAAGCGGTGGACCTGGGCGCGTTTGCCCAGAGCAAAACCGTGGAGCTGCCCTACGGCCGCAAGCGCGCGCTGGAGATTGCCACCACGCTGGCGCTGGACCCGGAGTTGATGCTGCTCGACGAGCCGACGCAAGGCATGGGCCATGAAGACGTCGGCCGCGTGGTCGAGCTGATCCGCAAGGTCGCCGCCAACCGCACCGTGCTGATGGTGGAACACAATATGAACGTGGTGTCCAACCTGTCGGACACCATCACGGTGCTGGCGCGCGGCTCGGTACTGGCCGAAGGCCCGTACGAGCAAGTCTCGAAAGACCCGCGCGTGCTGGAAGCCTATGTCGGCTCGACCGAAGAGGCGGACGCATGAGCAAGACTTTGCTGAAGATCAGCGACCTGCACACCTGGTACGGCCAATCGCACATCCTGCACGGCGTGGATTTCGAAATCAAGGAAGGTGAACTCGTCACCCTGCTTGGGCGCAATGGCGCTGGCCGCTCCACCACGCTCAAGGCCATCCTGGGCCTGACCGGCAAGCGCACCGGCTCGATCCAGGTCGAGGGCGTGGAAACCATCCACATGCCGACCAACCGCATTGCGCGCCTCGGCCTGGGCTACTGCCCGGAAGAGCGCGGCATCTTCTCCACGCTGAGCTGCGAAGAGAACCTGCTGCTGCCGCCCAAGGTCGGCCCCGGCGGCATGTCGCTGGACGAAATCTATGCCATGTTCCCCAACCTGAAAGAGCGGCGCAACAGCCCCGGCACCCGCCTGTCGGGCGGCGAGCAGCAGATGCTGGCCATGGCGCGCATCTTGCGGTCCGGCGCCAAGGTACTGCTACTGGACGAGATCACCGAAGGCCTGGCGCCGGTGATTGTGCAAACCCTGGGCCGCGTGATCCGCGCGCTCAAGGCCAAGGGCCTGACCATCATCCTGGTGGAGCAGAACTTCCGCTTCGCCGCACCGCTGGCCGACCGTCACTACGTGATGGAGCACGGAAAAATTGTTGCAGTCGTCGAGAAGAACGAGTTGAGCGAGAAGGCAGCCATGCTGCATGAGTTTCTGGGTGTCTGATTTTTATAACCATTTGAGGAGCAAGAACATGAAACGCAAATTGATCGCTACCGCCGTTGCCGCCGCCCTGGCCAGCGGCTTTACCGTCGCCCACGCACAGGGCAAACTGAGCGACGACGTCGTCAAGATCGGCGTGCTGACCGACATGTCCGGCGTCTATGCCGACTACGGCGGCCAAGGCGCGGTGACAGCCGCCAAGATGGCGGTGCAGGATTTCGGCGGCAAGATGTTCGGCAAGAACATCGAGGTCGTCAGCGCCGACCACCAGAACAAGACCGACATCGCCAAGAACGTCACCCAGCAGTGGTTCGACCGCGACAAGGTCGACATGACGGTGGAAAACCTGAACTCCGGCGTGGCGCTGGCGGTGCAGGCCCTGGGCAAGGAAAAGAACAAGATCACCATCGTCAACGGTGCCGCCAGTGCGCGCCTGACCAATGAAGACTGCGCTCCGGCCACCGCCGTCCACTACCTGATGGACACCAATGCCCTGGGCAAGGTGGTGGGCCAAGCCGTGGTGAAAGACGGCGGCACCAGCTGGTACTTCCTGACCGCCGACTACGCCTTCGGCCACTCGCTGGAAAAAGACACCGGTGACGTGGTCAAAGCTGCTGGCGGCAAGGTGCTGGGCGCGGTGCGCCACCCGCTGTCCACCGGTGACTTCTCTTCCTTCCTGCTGCAGGCCCAGTCCTCCGGCGCCAAGGTGGTGGGCCTGGCCAACGCCGGTGGTGACACCGTCAACAGCATCAAGGCGGCGGCTGAATTCGGCCTGACCAAGAAGCAGAGCCTGGCCGCCCTGCTGATGCTGATCACCGACGTGCACGCCATCGGCCTGAACACGGCCCAGGGCCTGTACCTGACCGAAGGCTGGTACTGGGACCTGAACCCCGAGTCGCGCGCCTGGGCTGACAAGTACAGCAAGCTGATGAACGGCCGCAAGCCCAACTCCAACCACGCCAGCGTCTACTCGGCCACGCTGCACTACCTCAACGCCGTCAAGGCCGCCGGCACGGACGACACCGCTGCCGTCATGAAGAAGATGCACGAAACCCCCATCAACGACATGTTTGCCAAGGGCGGCAAGATTCGTGAAGATGGCCGCATGGTGCACGACATGTACCTGTTCCAGGTCAAGAAGCCGTCCGAATCCAAGGGCGCCTGGGACTACTACAACCTCAAGGGCACGGTCAAGGGCGACGATGCTTTCCAGCCCCTTGCTGCTGGCAAGTGCGCTGCCGTCAAGAAGTAAATTGCGCTTGATGTGACGAGACCTGACGGGCCGCATCCGTGGCCCGTCACATTTTTACCGGACTGCAATGACTGAAATTTTTGGTGTCCCGATCCAGGCCCTGATGGGCCAACTCATGATCGGGCTGGTCAACGGCTCGTTCTACGCCATGCTGTCGCTGGGCCTGGCCGTGATCTTCGGCATGCTCAACATCGTGAATTTCGCGCACGGCGCGCTCTACATGGTGGGCGCCTTTTTTGCCTGGATGCTGCTCAACTACGCCGGCATCAACTACTGGTTCGCCCTGCTGCTGGCCCCCATCGGCGTCGGCCTGATCGGCGTGCTGATCGAAAAAACCATGTTGCGCTGGCTGCACCAGCTCGACCACCTCTACGGCCTGCTGCTGACCTTCGGCCTGGCCTTGATTCTTGAGGGCATCTTCCGCGAGTTCTATGGGTCGTCGGGCCTGCCCTACGAGCTGCCCGATGTGTTTCGCGGCGTGTTCGACCTCGGCTTCATGATGCTGCCCAAGTACCGCGCCTGGGTGGTGCTGGTGTCGCTCGTGGTCTGCCTCGCTACCTGGTTCGTGATTGAAAAAACCAAGCTCGGCGCCTACCTGCGCGCCGGCACCGAGAACCCCAACATGGTCAAGGCCTTCGGCATCAACGTGCCGCTGATGGTCACGCTGACCTACGCCTTCGGCGTCGGCCTGGCCGGGCTGGCCGGCGCGATGGCGGCGCCAATCTACCAGGTCAGCCCGCTGATGGGCTCCAACATCATCATCGTGGTCTTTGCTGTGGTGGTGATCGGCGGCATGGGCTCCATCATGGGCTCCATCCTCACCGGTCTGGCCCTCGGTCTGATCGAAGGCCTGACCAAGGTGTTCTACGCTGAGATATCAAGCACCGTGGTCTTCATCATCATGGCCATCGTTCTTTTAGTGCGTCCGGCAGGTCTGTTCGGCCGGGAGAAATAGGATGCACCCCCGTTGCTTGCCCACTTCGTGTGGCCGCCTCCCCCCTCAAGGGGGCAACGCCAGTGGCCCGGCAAAGCCGGTTCCACGGCGTTCCACGGTTGGATCTCTTCATACGTTGCGGGCAATGTGCTACGCCAAAAATGATTGACATGAAAAAGACATCCCTTCTCTACGGCGTGTTGTTGCTCGCCCTGATCGCGGCGCCCTTCGTGGGCTACCCCATCTTCCTGATGACGGCACTGTGCTTCGCGCTGTTCGCCAGCGCCTTCAACCTGCTGATCGGCTTCACCGGCCTGCTGTCCTTCGGCCACGCCATGTTCTTCGGCTTTGCCGCCTACGTGGCGGGCCATGCGGCCAAGGTCTGGGGCCTGACACCGGAACTCGCCATTTTGGCCGGTACGCTCAGCGCCACGGCAATAGGCATCGTCACCGGCTGGCTGGCGGTGCGCCGCCAGGGCATCTACTTCGCCATGGTGACGCTGGCCCTGTCGCAAATGATTTACTTCATCTGCGTGCAGGCCCCGTTCACCTATGCGGAAGACGGCATCCAGAGCATCCCGCGCGGCAAGCTGTTCGGCCTCATCGACCTGGCCAACGACACCACGATGTACTTCTTCGTGCTGGCCATCTTCATCGGCGGCTTTGCGCTGATCCACCGCATCATCCACTCACCGTTCGGCCAGGTGCTCAAGTCGATCCGCGAAAACGAGCCACGCGCCCTATCGCTGGGCTACAACGTCGACCGCTACAAGCTGATGGCCTATGTGCTGTCGGCCACGCTGGCCGGCCTGGCGGGCTCCACCAAGGCGCTGGTACAGGGCTTGGCCACGCTGACCGACGTCAGTTGGCAGATGTCGGGCGAAGTGGTGCTGATGACCCTGCTGGGCGGCATGGGCACCATCCTCGGCCCGTCGGTAGGCGCCGGCGTTATCATGGCGATGCAGAACTACCTGGCTGACCTGGGCTCCTGGGTCACCATCATCATGGGCTGCACCTTCGTGGTCTGCGTGCTGCTGTTCCGTCGCGGCATCGTCGGCGAGATCGAGCACCGGCTGACGAAGAAATCCTGAGCTTCAGGCGCACTGTTTCAAGACGAAAGTTAAATTCATGACCAAGACGTGGCAAGAATCGGCCGTGGTGTACGGGACCGAAGATATTTTGACCAGCCTGTGCAATTCGGTCAGCCGGGTGTTGACGGTAGCAACTCAAAGCCAGATTCATTATTCCGGCATGGTTCAGCGCATCACCAAAACCTGCCTCAAGCCGGACATTGGCTGCTTTGTCTTGTTTGACGGCGGCTTTTCCGGCCTGGTCGTCCTCAATTTCTCGGCCCAGGCCGCCATGGAGCTCTACGAGAGCTACATGCTCAGCATGGGTATGCCCAAGAGCGCGTTGTCCCACTCCCACACCTCCGACGAGGTCGGCAACATCATGGGCGAGCTGATGAACCAGATCGTGGGCGACTTCACCGGCAAGGTGCGGCGCGAACTGCAAACCAACATCACCCAGAACCAGCCCAAGATGCTGGTGCTCAACAAACAGGTGGTCTTGAGTGTCGACACCCAGCTGGACGATCCGGAAGCGCGGCGCGTGACGTTTTATACCGGCCAAAACAATATTTTTTACCTGGAGCTGGCCATCGACAAGACCGAGTTCATCAGGCTGCATGACTTTGAGGCCGAGGCAGAACTCAATCCGGATGAGGTCATCGCCCAAGTCAGCGCCGAGAGCCCCGCGAGCCCGTCGACGCCACAGAAAAACGACAACGATGACCTGTTGAAGTCGCTGGGCATGTAGCCCCTAAAGCGCGGCTGCCTCTATTCAAATCCCCCGTTGCGCCGCAACTCCGCCGCCTGCGGGCTGACCAGCATGTCGATCAGCATCGCCGCCGCCTGCGGTTGCTCGGCCTTTGTACAGAGGGCCGCTGTGTAGACCGTGGCCAGTTCGAACTGCTTGGGCAGCACATCCACCAGTTGCACACCCGGGGTGTAGAGAATTTCGGTCACCTGGGTGCAGCCGATCAGGCCGGCCTCCGTGGCTTGTGACATCTCGCGCATGGCGGTGGCGCCGTTGGGATAGGGGCGCAGGCGTGAAGCCAGCTCGGCATCAATGCCCAGCTCTTTGAGCACATTCATGAAGTGGATGCCGGCCGTGGCCTTAACCGGGTCGGGGAAGTAAATGCCCTTGGCCGCCAGCAGCGCGGCCTTGAGCGCCTCGGGCGTGTCGACCTTGGGTTGCGGCTCGCCGCTCTTCACCGCCACACCGGTTTTGACGATGCCCAGCGCGTGCGCGCTGCCGGCCACCACATGGCCGCTGGCGGCCAGTTGATCGATCAGCGCCTGCGTCAGGATGACCACGTCGCAGGCTTCACCGGCCAGCAGCTTGTCGCGCATCAGGCCGACGGCGCCATAAGTGCCCTCAATGGCACGGCCAGCTTCGGAAAAGAAGCGGCCCTGCAGTTGCGACACCAGGCCCTGGGCGGCGCCGCCGCTCAAAATTTTCAATGAACTCATAAGTTGAATTGTCAGGATGAAAGTACAAAGAAACTCAAGTCAGTGACACAACGCACGACTGAGACGTGATCAGACGGGGAACGCCGTGGAACCGGCAATGCCTTAGCCACTGGCGTTGCCCCCTGCAAGGGGGGTGGCGTAGCGACACGCCGTGCGCGCAGCCTGGGGGTGCTCCATTTCAGTCGGGTTTGATGCCGGCACTCTTGATGACGCGGGCCCATTTGGCCACATCCTCGCGCAAATATTTGTCAAATACCTCCGGGTTCATAAGCATGGGCGTGGCGCCCTGCTTGGCCCATTGCTGTTTGACGTCGGGCTGGCTGGCGATCTTGCTCATGGCCTCGTTGAGCTTGTCGACGATCGCTTTCGGCGTGCCTTTCGGTGCCATGATGCCAAGCCAGATGGTGGCTTCGTAACCTGGCACGCCGGCCTCGCTAACGGTGGGCACATCGGGCATGACGCTGGAGCGCTGCAGCCCGGTGGTGGCGATGGCCTTGACCTTGCCGGAGCGCACCTGCTCGGCCATGGTGGTGACGGCGTCGAACATCAGGTCGACCTGGCCCCCGATGACGTCGGTGCGCGCGCCGGAGCTGCCGCGGTAGGGAATGTGGACCAGGTAGACGCCGGACATGCTCTTGAACAGCTCACCGGCCATGTGGTAAGGCGTGCCCGGTCCGCTGGAGGCGTAGTTGAGTTTGCCCGGGCGCGCGGCAGCGAGCTTGATCAGCTCCTTGAGGTTGTTGGCCGGCAGCGAAGGGTGGGCCACCAGCACCAGGTCGGAGTAGTTGACCGGGGCCACGGCCACGAAGTCGCGCAGCAACTGGAACGACTTGTTCGGGATCAGCGTCTCGTTGACGGTGTGGGTGTTGGACATCATCAGCAGCGTGTAGCCGTCGGGCGCCGACTTGGCGGCCACATCGGTGCCGATGAGTGAACCGGCACCGGGCTTGTTGTCCACCACAAAGGGTTGCCCCAGCGCATCGCCCAGGCGCTGCGCCATGAAGCGCGCGTAGTTGTCAGCCGGGCCACCGGCGGCAAAGGGCACGATGATCTTGACGGCCCGGCTCGGGTAGCTCTGGGCCAGCGCCGTGCCGGCGACTGCTGTCAGCAGGCACACCAGGACTGAAAGGGAACGCAACAGGGTCAAACGCATGGCTAGTCTCCAATGGAGCGCCCATGCTAACGGTCAGCGGAATTTTGCGCACCGGGACAATCCCTGCCCCAGTGCCAACCACTTGCAACCCATGCTCACACCATCAAGGGCTCTTCCTGCATGGCTTCGAGCTGGTCTTCCAGCATCTGCACCTGGCCTTTCCAGTAGTCGCTGCTGCCAAACCACGGAAAGTTGATGGGGAAGGTTGGATCGTCCCAGCGCCGCGCCAGCCAGGCGCTGTAGTGGATCAGGCGCAACGTGCGCAGCGGCTCGATCAGCACCAGCTCGCGCCGGTCAAAATCGCGAAACTGTTCATAGCCGTCCACCAGGCTGCCGAGTTGGCGCGTGCGCTGGGCGCGGTCGCCACTGAGCAGCATCCACAGGTCCTGCACCGCCGGGCCGGTACGGGCATCATCAAGATCGACGAAATGCGGCCCCGGGCCAGCGGCGGCCGGCACATCGGTCGGCGTCCACAAGATATTGCCGGGGTGGCAATCGCCGTGCAGGCGCAGGGTCCGGATCGGTGACGCGCCACCGGCCAGTACCGGATATGTGGCCACCGCATCGAGCGCGGCCTGGCAGGTGCGCGCCCAGTCCGACTGCACATCCAGCGGCACCATGTCATGGCCCAGCAGCCAGTCGCGCGATTCGATGCCGAAGCTTTGCAGGTCGAGCGCCGGGCGCAGCGCAAAGGGCCGGGCCGCACCGACGGTGTGGATGCGCGCCAGAAAGCGGCCGATCCACTCCAGCACCTCGTCATCATCGAGTTCGGGCGGGCGCCCGCCACGCCGCGGGCTGACCGAGAAGGCAAAGCCGGCGAAGTGGTGCAGGCTGCTGCCGTTGAGGATCAAGGGCCCGACGGCGGGGATCTCGGCGGTCATGAGTTCGGCGGCAAAGGCATGCTCTTCCAGAATCTGCGCGTCGCTCCAGCGCTCGGGCCGGTAGAACTTGGCCACCACCATCTGGCCGTCTTCCAGCGACAGCTGGTAGACCCGGTTCTCATAGGAGCTCAGGGCCTGCAGCCGGCCGTCGCCGAACAGCCCGACGCTGGCCAGGGCGTCCATGACCACATCGGGCGTCAGCGTGTCAAAGGGGTGGCGCGGGTTCTGCGAGTTTTCGGTCATGCCCCGATTGTCGCTGTCCTGGGCCTGTTCAGACGCGCGACATTCGTGTGAATTGACCCTACGCGGTTCGAGTGATAATGAGCCCGCTTCGTCGACACAGGAACTTCATGCTTTCATTCAAACGCAAGGTGGCACTGGGTATTGGCAGCGTTTCGGTCGCACTGGCCTGCATCGCGGCCCCGCTGGCTTGGTGGATTGCGCGCGAAAACGCCAAAGACACGGTGGTGTCCATGGCGGCGGAAGAATCGCGCCGCCTGCTGCAGCACGAAGCCTTCCGTCTGGAAGGCCCGCAGGCCTTGGTACACGCCCAAGCGGCAGCGCGCGCCCTGGTCGGCGGCCTGTTCGATATTTCGGAAATCTACACGGCCCAAGGCGTTCTGATGGCCGAGGAAATGACCGCCGCCGGCCGCACCCTGGAAAAAGAACTGCCGGAGCATGAAACGCCGACCTACCAGCAGCCGTTCTACGAAAGCCGCACCCTGCCGGTCGAGCGCTGGGTCTTGCGCGTCTTCATCCCGGTGCGCACCGAGCAGCAGATCACCGGTTACTTTGAGGGCGTGCGCCTGGTGCCGGACTGGCAGATCGAACAAATCCGCGCCGATGCCCGCAAGGTGGCGCTACTGGTCGCGCTGGCTGCCCTGCTCTGCGGCGCCGCCCTCTACCCGGTGATAGTGCGGCTGTTCGCCGACAACCAGCGCAAGACGCGCGAGGTGCTGGAGTCCCACATCTCGATGATGGAGGCGATGGGCCGCGCCATCGCCCGGCGCGACTCCGACACCGGCGCCCACAATTACCGGGTGGCCTGGATTTCGGCCACGCTGGCCGAAGCCATTGGCCTGCATGGCAGCCGCATGCAGGCCCTGATCGCCGGCAGCTTTTTGCACGATGCCGGCAAGATCGGCATTCCGGATTCCATCCTGCTCAAACCCGGCAAGCTCGACGAGGAAGAAATGTCGGTGATGCGCACCCATGTCGCCATGGGCGAGGAGATCGTCACCGGTGCGGGCTGGCTCGACGGCGGCCGCGAGGTGGTGGCCGGCCACCACGAGAAGTGGGACGGCACCGGTTACCCGCGCGGCCTGGCCGGCGAAGACATTCCCCTGGTGGCGCGCATCTTCGCCATCGCCGACGTGTTCGATGCGCTGTGCTCCAAGCGACCCTACAAGGAGCCCCTGCCGCTCGATGCCGTCATGCAGGTGCTGGCGCAGAGCTCAGGCAACCATTTCGACCCGCATCTGGTCAAGGTGTTCTCGCGCGTGGCCCCGCAGGTGTACCAGACCATGCGCAACATCAGCGAAGCCGAGGCCAAGGCGCTGCTCGAAGTCATGGTGCGCAAACACTTCGGCCTCTGAGCCGCGCCGCCCGGCCGGGATCAGTCGTCCTCGGCCGGCGCGCTGGCCAGCTGCGCAAAGGGCAGCGTCTGCTTGACCAGGATCACCGTGCAGGGCGCCTCCATCGCCACCTTGATCGGCACGGTGGCAATAAAACGTTGCGTCTTCAGGCCATGGGTGGCCGCCCCCATGACGATCACGCTGACGTGGTTGCCCACGGCATAGGCCAGCAGCGCCTGGGCCGCGTCCCCCGACTCCAGCACGTGGCATGACATCTGGTGCCCGCCCAGCGCCAGCGGCTGGGCCCACTGCTGCAGCTGCGTCAGGTAACGACGGTGCACCTGGGTCTCGCTCGCCGCCTCGCGTGTGCTGCTGGTCTGACCGGGTGAGATCACCGTCACGCAGGCCAGCCGCGCACCGGGGCGCGTGCCGAGCGAACGCGCCGCCGCTTCGCGCAGCGAATACAGCGTGGCATCACTCACATCCTTGTGCGGCACCGCCACCATCACGATCGGCACCTCGGCGATCTGTTGCGCCGGCAGCGGGCTGGGCTGGTATTGCATGCCGGCGGCCTTGAGCCAGCGCTTGAAGTGGATGCCAAAGCCGGTGCCACGGGTGTTGCGCCCGCGCTCGGTCACCGTCACCTGCTGCGGGTTTTGCAGGTCGAACGCCAGATGCGCCGCCGACGGGTAGCGCTGCGCGGCCTCCGGCGCCAGGCAGCGCAGCACCACCTCCTGCAGCCAGGGCGGCAGCAGGGGCTTGAGCTTGCGGGGCGGCACCGGGTCCATCCACAAACGCTGGCGCAGGCCGCCCGCGGTTTGCGGCTCACCAAAGGGCAACTCGCCCGTGAGCAACTGGTAGAGCATGACGCCGATAGCGAAGATGTCGCTGCGCGGGTCGCCGCGCACGCCCACCACCTGCTCGGGCGCAATCCAGATCGGCGAGCCGACGGCCTTGCGCAATTGCTCGGCCAGCAAGTCGGGGAAATGCGCGTGGCACGAGAGACCGAAATCGAGCAGCACCGCTGTGCCATTGGGGCGGATCAGCACATTGGCCGGCTTCAGGTCCAGGTGCACCGTGTTCTGCTGGTGCAGGCTGTGCACGGCATGCGCCATGGCCGCGCCCAGGCGCACCACCTCGTCGACACCCGGCAGCTCGGGCGCATCGAGCCAGTGCTGCAGGGTCTGCCCCTGCACGTACTCCATCACCAGGTAGGGCACGCGCTCCAGGTCACCGGCCGCCACAAAGCGCGGCACATGCGGGCCGCTGAGCACCGGCATGATCTGCTGCTCGATCTCGAAACTGACGATGTTCTCCGCGCCGTCACCGGCGGTCATGCGCGGGATTTTCATGGCCATGGGGAAGCCCGGATCAGGCGGGCCTTCGGCATAGTGCACGCGGTAGATGTGCGCCATGCCACCGGCATGCAGGCACTCGTCGATGACAAACCCATCCAGCGTGCTTCCCGGCTCGAGCAGTTTCATCGGCCCGTCTCCAGACGTTCAGCAAAGTACGCCGGCAAGCCGGCACGGCGAATCGCGGCCGCCGCGGCCTGGTGGTCGTAATCCACCCGGTGAAAGGTCAGCTGCGCCCGCTCGCTATCGAACACGGCATACATGGCCTTGGGGCTGCCGTCACGCGGCTGCCCGACCGAACCGACGGTGGCCAGCCAGTGGCGATGGCGCGGCACCGGCACCGGCACGCCGGCGGTGGGCTCAAACTTCATCAAGCCCCCGGTGGCGCCCCGGTAGTACAGCGTCTGGGTATGGACATGGCCGCCAAACACATAACGCACCTGCGCCCGCTCGGTGGCGGCATCCAGGCTCAGGGCGGCTCCGCGCTGGTCGTAAACATAATGCCAGCGCTCGGGCCCATCGGCGCTGGCGTGCACCAGCAAGACCTGGTCAAGCTGGATCAGCAGCGGCAAGCCCTCGAGGAATTCGCGCTGCACGACGTCGAGTTGCGCCCCGGTCCAGCGCGCGGTGCTGTCGCCCACGGTCTGGACCACGGCCGGCGGGTGGAGCGCCATCTCGTCATGGTTGCCCTTGAGCACCCAGGCCCCCTGCGCGGCCAGCGCCATGACGCGCTGCACCACGGCCCCCGGGTCGGCGCCATAGCCGACCAGGTCGCCCAGGAACGCGGTTTGCTGCGCCCCTTGCGCCTGCGCGTGCGCCAGGCACGCATCGAGCGCCTGGATATTGGCGTGAATGTCCGACAGCAAAGCCAGTTTCATGGTGTCAGTATGCCTCCTGCCCGATCATGCGCACCCAAGCTTGCCCACAGCTTGCAGGCCAGCCCTCTGGCGACACGGCCAGCGGCGGCTCAGGCCCGGAAGCGCTTGCGCGTGAGCGCCAGGGCGATCCAGAACGACACCACGGTGCAGACCCCCAGCACCAGCAGGTGGCGCCAGGGGTTGAGCGGCCACTGGTCCATGAACAGCGGGCGCACCAGCTCCACCGCGTTGGTCAGCGGCAACCAGTCCGAGACCACGCGCACGGCGCCGGGCAACTGCTCGCGCGGGAAGAACACGCCGCTCAGGAACATCATGGGCGTGAGAAACAGGGTGAAGTAGTAGGAGAAGAAATCGTAGCCCTTGGCCAGCGCATTGAAGATCAGCGCGATGCACGAGAAGGTGATGCCCACACCCAGCAGCACCGGCCAGGCCAGCAGCAACTTCGGGCTGTGGCTGATGCCCAGCGCCAGCATCACGCCCAGAATCGCTGTCACGGTGAACAGGGTCTTGAACGCGGCCCACAGCATTTCGGCCAGCACCACGTCGTCCAGGCTGACGGGGGCGTTCATGATGCCGTCCCAGGTTTTTTGCACATGCATGCGCGAGAAGGCCGAATACAAGGCCTCAAACGAGGCCGCCTGCATCGCGCTCATGCAGATCGAGCCGCTGGCCAGAAACAGGATGTAGGGCACGCGCACATCGCCTGCGCCGCTGGCGCCGCCACTGACCGTGACCTGCCCCACCAGCGCGCCCATGCCATAGCCAAACGCCACCAGCCACATCAGGGGTTCGGCGATATTGGCCACCAGGCTCGGAAGGGCGAGCTTGCGCCAGACCAGCAGGTTGCGCAGGAACACCGGCCAGAAACGCAGCGAGAGTTCAGGCGCGCGCCAAATGCCGGGCGCGGTCGGGTTCGATGTGCTTGGCGTGTCCATCAACCGCCCTCCCTGATTTGTCGCCCGGTGAACTTGAGGAACAGATCCTCCAGGTTCGCGGGCCGGTGCAGTGTGCGCAATTGCGGCTGTGCCTCCAGCGCATGCAGCAGCGGCTGGGCCTCGTGGGTGTAGAAGAACACGGTCTCGCCGCTGACCTCGACGCGGGCCGCCAGCGACTTCAGCGGCGAGTCGGTCAGCGCCAGCGCACCGACGCCATACACCTCCACCACATCCGGCTCCAGGTATTGCGCAATCAGGTCACGCGGCCGGCCTTCTGCGATCTTGCGGCCATGGTCCAGGATCAACAAGCGCGTGCACAGGCGCTCGGCCTCGTCCATGAAGTGGGTGGTGAGCAAAATCGACTTGCCCTGCTGCAGCAGCAACTGTAGGCGCTCCCACATCAGGTGGCGCGCCTGCGGGTCCAGGCCGGTGGTGGGCTCGTCGAGCAGCAGCAACTGGGGGTCGTTGACCAGGGCGCGGGCCAGACTCAGGCGCCGGCGCATGCCGCCCGAGAGTTCGCCGGGCTTGGCCTCGGCCTTGTGGGATAGCGCGGCAAACTCCAGCAGGCGCGGAATGCGCGCGCGAATGGCGGCCTTCTTCAGGCCGAAGTAGCGGCCATAGACCACCAGATTTTCGGCGCAGCTGAAATCCGGGTCCAGCGTGTCGAACTGGCTCACCACGCCCAGTTGCGCCTTGATAGCCAGCGCATCCTGCGGCATGTGCAGGGCGGCAGCGCCCGCGTCGGTCGCAAAGTGATACGTGACGCGCCCCGCATCGGGCGCGGTCAAGCCCAGACACATGCGAATGGTGGTGGTCTTGCCGGCCCCGTTGGGGCCGATCACACCCAGACACTCGCCCGGCTCGATGGCGAACGACACGTCATCGACCACGGTACTGCTGCCATAGCGCTTGCTCAGACCCTGGACGGACAAAACGGGCATGTTCATGGAATCATTGTGACGCAAGGCGTCAATCGGGTCCATGCGCGGTCCAACACTGAAGGATCTGTTTCAGGCTTCCTTGTCTGGACGCACTACATAGGTCGCACGATTTTGCTCGACAAGGAAATGCGGCGACTTGGGAATGATGAGCGTCACCAAGTGGGCCTTCACCTCCCTCTCGATTTGCGCGGCGGTCTCTGGTCTGTCCTGGCATTTCTCGGCCCATGCCCGCCCCGGATGAAGAACATCCCACTTGGGCCGCATCCCCTCATATCGACCCTTTCCAGGATCATGATTTCCGAACCCGTCGATCAGAGTGTTCCAGATCGGCGAGAACTTGGCGATCAGCAGCGATTCACCCAGCGGAATCCAGATGTCATCCACCACAAGATACCGGCACTGAAAATCCTCAATCTTGAGGTTATGGGTCGCGGCGACGCTTTCCGCGTGTTCCCGCAGTCGATTGCAAAGCGCCTTGGTTCGGGTACCCTCGGGCGCGGCCCCTCCCTTGCGACCACCGGCGGGAATCGCCTTGCCAACGTAGATGGGAACCACCAGATCATCGCCCCGGTTTTGCTCGCTGATCCTTTGATAGGCGTCGAAATTGCCTGTGTAATAGAGCGCGTAAATGCCGGCGCCATGGAATGTGGGGAGCCCATTCAGCGGATGGGGCTTGCGTCCTAGCAGTGCCTCGGCCACGCTTGCCCCAAGGTTTTTCTTGTCCAGCGGGTTGTAGGGGGTTGGATCGGTCATGCGTGCACTCGGTCTGTCTCAATAGTCAGTTGACTAGAAAGCGCGCGACGCATGTCCTCGTTCAGCAGATGTTCCGCGACACTCGCGGCAACCACGCGCCCCAAGGCCACGGGAACCGCGTTGCCCAATTGCCGCATGGCCTCGCTCCATGAACCATGAAAGACATAGCCATCCGGGAAGGTTTGAAGTCTCGCGGATTCACGCACCGTGAAATAGCGCACGCTCCCGTCCTGGTGAACCATCATGTTTTCCCCGCCTGGCACGCCATGGTCTCCTGCCTTGAGCGTCTTCGCCGGCTGATCCAGCGGACTTCCGGTATGACCGGGATAGACACGCGCGCCGCCCTGGAAGCGATGATTGAAGACATCCCCTTCTGATTTCTCCGGGTTGGATAGCCCGACCAGCGCGTCCCGGACGGTCTGCCATGGGGCACGCATGGGGGGCAGCCCCAAACCTCGCAAGCGGGCAACGGTATTGGCGAGCGCATCAGGCACGGCAGGGCGTCGCCGGGCCGTGATCTTGTGTCTTTCCCAATAATCTCCCGTAACCCATTGATCGTGCAACAAGGCATCCAGGGAGTGAGTTTCCCTAGGGAAAGACCAGCGCACGGGCAAATCAGAGCGAAATCCGACGATGAAAACCCGCTCCCGCTTTTGAGGCACGCCGTAATTCGCGGCGTTCACCAGGGTAGGCAAGATGTTGTAACTCAGCCCCACTCCACCGCGTTTTTTCGCCGTCTTGAACTGTTGCAGACGCTGATGGTGATCCGCCCAGCTTTCATCCGGGCGACGGCTAAGCTCGGGAAATTCGAGTTGCAACAGGATGTACTGGTAATAATTGTGGAAGGATGAACGGGTGAGTCCCTTAACGTTTTCCACGATAAAGGCACGCGGTTTCAAACGCCGAATGACATCCACCGTCACGGGAAACATATCCCGTTCGTCCTGATGGGCCTTGTGCTTGCCCCCCATGGAGAACGGCTGGCAAGGCGGCCCCCCAGCCACCAGATCCAGCTTGCCTTCCAGCCCCTGGGTATCGAAATCCCGTACCCACTTGCGCACGTCGCCCTCCACCACGGGCCAGTCGCGCACAAGGGGATTGCCCAGCTGCTGATTTTGCCGAACTGTGTCACACGCCCATTTGTCCCATTCAACCACTGAATGCGACCGAAAACCCGCCAGCGACACCCCCATGGCCAAGCCCCCAGCGCCTGCAAACAGCTCAATCGACGACAAAGACATGGGTTAATCCTCCAGGAACAACAGTATTTTGATCATTATCCTGATGGGGTTACGCAATTCGCACTCCCAAATTACCATGCTGGACCAACCCAAGCGGGTGAGCGCGCGTCGATTGACCGCGTCACGCGCCTTGTTGTTCGCCAGCTTTGGCAGCCAGAACTCGGGGCGCGACTTCGGCAAACGCGCCAGATGGCAGTGATTATGCCGATGCCAAAAACAGCCATGAACGAAGATCACCTTGCGTCGACCTGGAAAGACAAGATCAGGGCGTCCCGGCAAGTCCGAGACGTGAAGACGATAGCGATAACCCAATTTATGAACAAGAGCGCGAACCACCAACTCAGGGGAAGTGTTCTTCGATTTGATCAGCCCCATCCGGGCGCTGCGCTCGCGTTTCGACAGTGTGTCCATGCGAATAAGTGCGTGATGATGGTTTGAGCTTTATCCATGGCGGACGATTCACCCGGGTGAAAGGTCCTTGCCATAAGATTTTTTTAGGGAATTTTTATCCATCCCAGCACACAACTGTCATTGCTTGCCACAAAAATTCAGTCCAGCCAGGACTGCCCCCACCCTACTCGTGCCGCAAGGCGTCGATCGGGTCCATGCGCGCGGCGCGCCGGGCCGGAAAGTAACCAAACAGCACGCCGATGCCGGCCGAAAACAGGAACGACAGCAGGTTCACGCCCGGGTTGAAGAGATAGGGCACTTCCATCAGGCTGGCCAGCGCCAGTGACGCACCGGTGGCCAGCACGATGCCGATCAGGCCGCCGAGCGAGGCCAGCACCACCGCCTCGATCAGGAACTGCAGCAGTACCTCGCGTTCCAGCGCACCAATGGCCAGGCGCAGGCCGATTTCACGCGTGCGCTCGGTCACGCTCACCAGCATGATGTTCATGATGCCGATGCCGCCCACCAGCAGGCTCACCGCCGCCACCGCGCCCAGCAGCATGGTCATGACCTTGGTCGTGCCCGACAGGGTGTCGGCCAGCTGCTTGGTGTCGAGCACGTTGAAGTTGTCCTCGTCGCTGCTGGCCAGCTTGCGGCGTTCGCGCAGCAGCTGGGTCAGGCTGGCCTTGACGCGCTCCGGGTCGCTGCCGTCCATCATGGACACCAGCAAGGTGTTGACCCGGGTGCTGCCGGTGATGCGGCGCTGCAGCGTCTTGAGCGGCACCAGCACCAGGTCGTCCTGGTCGTTGCCGAAGGCGCCCTGCCCCTTGGAGGCCAACAGGCCCACCACCTCGCAGGAGATTTGCTTGACACGCAGTTGCTCGCCCAGCACATCCCGCGTGCCGTAGAGCTCGCGCCGCACGGTCTCGCCAATCAGGCACACCGCCGCGCCGGCGCGCAGCTCGTCGTCGGAGAACACGCGGCCCTGCCCGAGCTTCCAGTTGCCGGTGATCAGCCAGGCATTGGTGCTGCCGATGATGCTGCTGGTCCAGTTGCGGCCATTGGCCACCACGGTGCTGCCAGTGCGCGCCTCCGGCGCCACGGCCGCGATGCCGCCGATCTGCGTGGCGATGGCTTCGGCATCCACCTCCTTGAACGACGGTGCGGTGGCGCCGCTGCTGCCCGGGCCCATGCGTTGGCCGGGGCGCACCTGCAGCAGGTTGGTGCCCAGGCCCGAAATCTGGTTCTGCACCGCCAGCGTGGCGCCGTTGCCTAGTGTGACCATAGTGATGACGGCACTCACGCCGATCACGATGCCCAGGATGGTCAGAAAGGAGCGCAGCAGGTTGCGCCGGATCGAGCGCAGCGCCAGCAACAGGGTGTTGAGCCACATCAGTGGACCTCCGTGGCCGGCGGGGCCATGGACGCGCCGGCGGCCGCAGCGTCGTGCAGGCCGGCCGGGTTCGGGTTGAGTGTGTCGTTGGCCACCACACCATCGACAAAGCGCACGATGCGCCGGGCATAGGCAGCCATGTCGGCTTCGTGGGTCACCATCAGCACAGTAATGCCGTGGTCAACATTGAGACGCCACAGCAACTCCATGATCTCGCGGCTGCGCTGCGTGTCCAGGTTGCCGGTGGGCTCGTCGGCCAGCAGCACGGCCGGCTCGGTGACGATGGCGCGCGCAATCGCCACGCGCTGCTGCTGC